>Ga0310695_10008770_pt1 | contig 15476 bp, 11 predicted proteins | sample RumenRJG_04DNA_FD_203882 | JGI IMG/M metagenome (GOLD analysis project Ga0310695, IMG submission 203882) | Bovine rumen microbial communities from Lethbridge, Alberta, Canada - RJG_04 (v2) (version 2) | ecosystem: Host-associated > Mammals > Digestive system > Stomach > Rumen | place: Canada...
AGGGATGGTCTCTGACAAGCTCAGAAGGCATCTGCGACGAGCTTAGGAGACATCTGCGACACGCGTGCTGGCTATACCTGAAAGATAGTCTGCTTCCACAGAAAAAGTTTTACTGAAAATAGGGCAACACCTCACCAAAATGCGCTGAATCGACCTGTTTATCGGCCTTCCCGATGGTGAGGTGATGAAGAAACACCTCACCAGAGACCTCACCAAAGTCCCCACCATTCATTGCCTCTTATGCGCTGTTGCGACGCTAGGAAGCGTCGCCTCCTACGTGTGCTTCTTATGTGCTGTTGCGTACCATCCAGATGGTGAGGTGTCTGGTGAGATGTGTGGTGAGGTGTTTGGCGAACACCTCACCATCCGAAACCCCCATAAACAAAGGGATTGTGGGCATTTTGGTGAGGTGTCAGACACTTTGTGCGATACAATCAGGAGAAGCGTTACTTCACGGGGAAGGTGAAGTAAGTGTCGGGGAAAGGCTCGTTGTTCAGCGTGAAGTGCCACCACTCGCTGCTGAGCGGACGGAAGCCGTGGCGCATCATAGCCTGCCGCAGAATCATGCGATGGCGGAATTGCTCGGGCGTGATTTTCCTGTTTTTGGGCGACTTGCTGTTGTTGCTGTTGAACTTGCTCGTCGCGGGATTGCCGCAGAAGTCGGGATGGCTCTCCGGACCGAACCAGTCGAAGGTGCCACCCATGTCGAGCTCCTTCCCCGTCGCCATGTCGAAGAGCGTCAGGTCGACCGTCGAGCCCCGCGTATGCCCGCTCTTCTCAGCGATATAGTCCTGTTGGAAGAGCACACTCTTGTCGAGGTCGGGATAGAAGTAGGGCTTCATCTTTGTGTCAGAAAGGTCGGAAGCCCAGCGCACGAAGTGGTCGACCGCCATCTGCGGCCGATAAGCATCGTAGATTTTCAGCCGGTAGCCCAACTTCATGACATCGTCGCTCACGGCACGCAGACTGTCGGCCGCCTGTCGTGTGAGCATGGCCGTTGGTTGTTCGTAGCCGTCGATGCGCTGTCCCACGAAGTTGTAGGTGCCGAAATAGCGTATTTCCAGAATGGCATCGGGCACGACATCCGTGATGTGCACAAACTGGAAAGCCTCTGCCCGGCGTTGCATGTTCTGTCGCAGCGCGTCGCGATAGAGCCATATCTCGCGCGTGTGGTAGTTGCCCTCCCGTCCGAAAAGCGGGAGCACATAGTCGTTGGCGGTATAGCCGCTGACGATGAGCTGGTGCGACTTGGTGCTGAGCCTGACGCTGAGCGTGTCTTTCTGTTGCTGGTTGATGGGAATGAGTGGCGACGGTTCGGTGATGAGCGTGGCCGAAACGTCGTCGGTGTGCCAGTTGACAGGATTGATGGCTACGACACCTGTGCCCCAGAGCGAGCAGCTGTCGTCGCGAACGGAGTTGTAGCAGATGGTCACCCCCGTATCGTCATCGCGTTGAGCCGGGCGGATTCGCGGGCATTCGTCGAGCATCTGCTGCGTGATAGGCACGCCGATGATGTAGGCGGCCACCATCCGGCGGTAAGTGTCGTCGTCCATCTCGCGCAGCAGCTGAAGGGCTATCAAGGCACCTTGGCTGAAGCCGGCAAGGATGAAGGGCCGTCCGTTGTTGTGATGCTCGAGATAATAGGAAAAGGCTCTGCGGACATCGTCGGTTGGCAGCTTGATTCGTTGGGCCGTAAGCTCTTCGCTGGCAAACGACTGTAACGAGCATTGCCTGTAGAAAGGTGAGAAGAAATTCATCCGTCCGCTGAGCAGCGAGTCGACACCCACCATCTCGCTGCGCATGGGAGCGCGCAACAGCTCGTTGTGTGTGTCGGCATAGTGGCACACGTCACCGCTGGCCAGAGAATAATCGCCCGTTTCTGTCGAAATGATGTAGAAAAGGTCTGCCGTTCCTTGGCGTTGCGTGATGTACCACTGCGATGGGTCGTTGTAGTTGGGAACACTTACTTGTGCTGTTGCTGACAGCTGGGCGGCAACTGTCAGCAACAGCACAAGCCATGCTTTCATTGCTTTCTTCATGCGATGGAAAACGTCATCAGAAGGCGGCACGAATCTTTTCGGCTATCTCCTGAAACTCCTCGTCGGTGAGCTTCAGCTTGGGGTTGGCCATGTTCATGTCCTTCTCGCTCTGCATGGGGATGAGGTGGATATGTGCGTGGCGCACCTCCAGTCCGATGACCTCCATGCCCACTTTCTCGCAGGGGAAGGCCTTCTTCAGGGCCACGGCCACCTTTTTGGCAAACTGCATGAATTGACCTATCTCCTCGTCGTCCATGTCGAAGATATAGTCCACTTCGCGGCGTGGGATGACCAGTGTGTGGCCTTTCACCAGCGGGTTGATGTCGAGGAAAGCGTAGAACTTCTCGTTCTCTGCGCACTTGTAGCTGGGAATCTCGCCAGCTGCTATCTTACTGAATATGCTCATCTTTATATATTTACGATTTACGAATTTACGATTTACTATTTCTTACAGTCGCTGTTGCTTTGTAAAAGGGCTAAAGCGAATTTTCCCTTAAATGCTGATGCTGTCGATGCGCAGATGGATGGTACCCCGCGGTATCTTCACCTCCACCTCGTCGCCCACCTTGTGGTTGAGCAGCCCCTGAGCGATGGGCGTAGTGATAGAGATCTTCCCCTCGCGCAGGTTGGCCTCGCTCTCGCTGACGATGGTGTACTTCATCTTAGCCTTCGTCGTCAGGTTGGTCATCTCCACGGTAGAGAGAATCTGCACGCAGTCGCTGCTCAGCCGCGAGGTGTCCACTATCTTAGCCTCAGCCAGCGTGGCCTTCATCTGGTTGATCTTGTTTTCCAACTTGAGCTGGGCCTCTTTGGCAGCCTCATACTCACTATTCTCGCTGAGGTCGCCCTTGTCGCGTGCTTCTGCGATAGCTGCCGAGATGGCGGGGCGCTCAACACTTTCCAGTCTCTGTAGTTCGGCCACGAGCTTCTCGTAGCCTTCTTGTGACATATAAGCCATGTTTATTAACGATTTACGAATTTACATATTTACATATTTACGACAACACTAAGAATTCCGACATCATTTCCCAATGTCGGAATCCTTACTTGCTTGTTATCAATACGAGTGCAAATGTAATAATATTTTTTGTAACGACCATCATTTCCCCTGAAAAATTAATCAATTTTAAGTAGATGTGAGAAAAATCACTGTGGATATTTGTTGCTTTCCTTTTTTTTTTTTACTTTTGCATCCGTAGAACCAAAGAGAATAAGAATATGGAAAGGACTATGGGACTGAATGCTGCACAGATGGATTTTCTTCGTCTGTTAGGGCATTTTAAGACAGAGGAGCAGGTTGAGGAGTTGCGCCAAGTCGTTTGCGACTATTATTCTCGCAAGATTGACGAGGCCGTCGACAAACTATGGGACGAAGGGAAATGGGACAACGAAAAGAACGAGGCAATCTTAAAAGAGCATCTTAGAACACCATATAAATATGCACAATAAGAAAGTCGTTCTCGATACTAACGGCCTTATTTCTTCGCTTTCCCGTCGTGGTCGGTTCTATCCTATTTGGAAAAGTTTTCAAGAGGGAGTGTATACGCTTTGTATATCCAATGAGATTTTGGATGAGTATGTTGAGATTATTGGGCGCAAGATGACTCCCGACATTGCTGAGAATGTTGCTAACTTGTTACTAAAAAGCAAGAATGTAGAATTGGTCTATCCTCAATTTAGGCTCGGACTCATTACAACAGATCCCGATGATAATAAATTTGTAGATTGTGCCTTTTCTGCCAATGCCACTTACATTGTTTCTGACGATTCACATTTTGACATACTCAACGACATCGTTTTTCCCGAATTGTTAGTACTGAAGCTTCAAGAGTTTCTGGACAAACTACAGGAGACGAAGGAAACCTAAGATTGACTTGTGTGCCCCCCATCAGAGGGTGTAGAGCTGGCGGATGCGGTCGTAGTATTGCGACACGATGTCGAGCATGTCGTTGGGCAGGTAGGCAAGGGCCTTCTCTGTGATGTCTTCGGGTATCTCGTAGAAGGCTTCGGCCAGTGCACCCGTGATGTCGGCCTTCGTGTCGGTGTCGCCATCGGCGAGCACGGCGATGCGGATAGCGTCCTCGAAGTTCTGAGACTCGAGGAAGCACCGGATAGCCATCGGCACGGTTTCCTGGCAGGTGCCGTCGAAGTGGTTCTCCGATCCGATGCGGTAGATGTCCTGCAGCGACGGTATCTCGTAGTGCCACAGTTCGGCAGCCTTCTTCTCCACGCGGTGCTTGGTGATGCGTGTGGTGCGCAGCCAGTAGATGAGCGTGGCGATGCACTCTGCTCCCTTGAGCCCTTCGGGGTGGTTGTGTGTCGGCATGGCCGACAGGCGTGCATGCTCCTGCACATCGTCGATGTTGTCGTAGAGCCATGCCACAGGACTCACGCGCATTGCCGATCCATTGCCGTAGGAACCGTAGGGCTGCGGGTTGTTGGAGAAGATCCATTCGTGGAATCTTCCGCCGTAGCCTCCCATCGGCGACGGATAGCGTCGGCACCAGTCGAGGAGCGTCTCCTTGTAGTCTTTCTTGTTGAGGATAGCGTCTGCCACAGCGATGGTGCAGATGGTGTCGTCGGTGTAGTCGCACTCTGACGTGAAGAGTTCGAACCCGGGCTGGGGGGCTTCGCCAAATTCGAAGCGCGAGCCTACAATATCGCCAATGATTGCTCCGAGCATTTTTCTTTGATTTAGGAGTTTTTAATTATCAATTGTCAATTGTCAATTGTCAATTCTCAATTATCAATTGTCAATTATTTCGTGGTCCCACCGAGAATCGAACTCGGATCTAATCTTTAGGAGAGACTTGTTCTATCCATTGAACTATAGGACCAACGCTGATGGAGCATTCCCACGGACTGTCTATCGACTTGCCGTTTCCGTTTTCGCTTTGCAGGTGCAAAGGTACGATGTTTATAGCGGAAAACCAAATTTTTCTTTGAAAAAGATGGCCGCACCTGCAAAAAACATGTGCGGCCATCGCTTTTCGTCTTTTTACTTTTTCATCTTTTCTCACTTAATCACAACCTTGAGCTGAAGCTCGAGCTCGTTCACGTTCGGAAGAGACTCGAGCAAGCTCAGTTCTTCTCTCACTTCATCACGACCTTGCGCTGAAGCTCGAGCTCGTTCACGTTCGGAAGAGCTCGAGCAAGCTCGGCTCTTCACTCACTTAATCACGACCTTGCGGGTGGTGCCGTCAGCCTGGCGGACGATGTTCAGGCCCTTCTTCAGGTTGGTCTGGCGGACGCCCTGCATGTCGTAGATGGTTGATGGCTGTCGGGTGTCGGGTGTCAGCAAGGTGATGCCTGTCGGCTCTGCTCCGGTGTATTCCACCCACCCGCCGTAATTGCCTATTGACGGGTCAAAGGCATAAACAATCCAGCCTCTACGTTCAGCGGCCTTCACTTGGGCTTCCGTCACTTCATTGCCCTCGGGATGCCCCTCGACGTCGCGCAAGGCATAAAGCCGGCCTTCATCGTCTCCTCTGGGCACAACGCGCAGACTGGCAATAAAGTTGTCCATGTCCGTTCCCTTTATCTGGTTATTGAAGATGGAGACCCAACTAAGGTTTTCCAGCCCTGACAGGTCGAGAGTGGTCAGCTGGTTATCATTACATTCAAGGGTGTACAGTCCCTTGAAGAGTCCGATGCCTGTCATGTCACTGATTCCCATGTTGTACGGTAACATTTCATCTTCCATCGTTTCCTCATAGGTGATGGCTCCCGTACATATTGGATACCGTGAAGACAGATAGCTGCGGAAGTTCTCGTCAGGGAATCGCTCCTCGCTGATTAGCCAAATCCCTTGGGTTTCAGCCCAATCACCATCATATCCTTGGGTTTCATCCCATACTTCCACCGTCCATCCTTTCTGGTTGGCAATGGCCACCTGTTCGGGCGTCATCTCGTTGGCATCCGGCCATTGGCTATAGTGGCCATCGTAGACCTGAATGATACCATTGTTTGTGAAAGGCAGATGGTTCACGAAAAAGTCCATGTTGGCCCCGCTGATTTGGTTAATGTCGCACGTGATATAAGTAAGCGACGTATTATGTGAGAGGTCAGCGGTTTTTACATAGTTGACAGGGAAGTATAGCCCTTCCAAAGTAGAGAAGTATTCTATACCAGTCAGGTCCTCAATCCCCTCAGCTCCCAGGTCGAGTTCAGCATAGTTTTCGACATCCTCGACGGTCAAGATGCCCGTGCAGCGGAAGACCTCGCCTTCTAAAAGGTGGTTGCGGAAGTTCTCGTCAGGGAATCGCTCCTCGTTGATTTGCCAGAAGCCCTGGGTTTCACTCCATTCACCGTACTTGCCAATGCTTTCATCCCACACCTTCACCGTCCAGCCTTTCTGGTTGGCAGCAGCCACTTGTTCGGGTGTCATCTCGTTATGGTCGGAATGATTGTTGAGATAGTCGTAAACGCTGAGCATACCATTGCTTACAGAGGGCAGATGCTCTACGAAGTCGTCCATCGTAGCACCGTTAAGTTCGTTCTGGTCGCAATAGATAGTCCTCAGTTTTGTGTTTTTTGACAGGTCGGCTTTGTTGACATGGTTGTTGCAAAAATTCAGATAAGACAATTCCGTAAAGTATTGAATTCCCTGCAAATCCTCAATCTCGCAAGTATAGTCGAGATCAAGATCTTCCATTTCAAACAGCTCATCGATGGTCAGTTTGTTGTCATAGCCAATTTCTTTATTCTTCAGTTCCGTGCGGAAGTTGGCATCGGGGAAGTGGGCGGCATCGATGGGAATCGTCCTCGACGTGAAGTAGCCAGGATTTCCCGTCCCTCCATCAATGCGGGCGTAGGTAAAGTCGACATACGATGGGTTGTATTTCGTACCTCTTTCGCCCACAAGGTTGAAGCAATTGAGGAACATGTTAGGAGAGGAAAGTATGCTCGCCGTACTGAAAGAATGCTCGCAAAAGATTGTCGTAAGATTTTCACAACCAGAGAACATACTTTGTGAATCCGTAACGCGGGAGGTATTCCAGTCGCCCAAATCTATGACTGTAAACATGCAATTCCGGAACATGCTTATCATAGTCGTGACGTTGCTGACGTTCCATTTGCTGACATCTATTCTCTTCAGCTTCGAACAACCATCGAACAAGCCCTGCATAGTGAATATGTTGCTCACGTTCCAGTTGCTCACGTCTAAGTACTCCAACGACTGGCAATTGCGGAACATGTATTCAATATTGGTCACATGGCTCATGTCCAGGTTGCTTACGTTGATGGTGGTCAAGCTCTTGCAACCGTCAAACAGTTGTGTCATGTCTTGCGCCTTGCTCAGGTTGAGGTTCTCCATGCCCTCTACCGTGGTCAGGTTCTCCAGCCCAAAGAACATGTGCGACCAGTCCGATGCTTTGTAGTCATGGAAAGAACTGTCGAACACCACTTTCGTGACGGTTGTCTTCTGTTCCGTCAACCATCCGTAGTTATGCCAATCCTCCTGAAAGAAATAGTTCGTACCTGAACGGGAATTAGATTGTGAGTCGTGGTAGAACGTCAGCACACCGTTGTAGAAGTTGGCGTAAAACGATGTGGCAGTGCCGGCTGAAACCCTCATGCTCGCAGCCATTGCAACAAGCAAAAATAGCAGTTTTTTAAATAGCTTATTCATATTGTCTTGGCTTATTATGGTTATTTGATATTAGCTCTGAGTTGATGCTCGAGCTCGTTCACGTTCGGAAGAGCTCGAGCAAGCTCAGCTCTTCACTCACTTAATCACGACCTTGAGCTGAAGCTCGAGCTCGTTCACGTTCGGAAGAGCTCGAGCAAGCTCAGCTCTTCACTCACTTAATCACGACCTTGAGCTGAAGCTCAGCTTTTCACTCACTTAATCACGACCTTGAGCTGAAGCTCGAGCTCGTTCACGTTCGGAAGAGCTCGAGCAAGCTCGGCTCTTCACTCACTTAATCACGACCTTACGGGTGGTGCCGTCGGCCTGGCGGACGATGTTCAGGCCCTTCTTCAGGTCGTTCTGGCGGACGCCCTGCATGTCGTAGATGGCTGATGGGTGCTGGGTGTCGGCTGTTGACGTCTCAACCGTCTGAACGTCGGTGGCCACCCATTCGCGCTCAGTGATATGCCCGTAGAAGTGGTCCCAGCCCGTGGTGTACTCATAGATATACTGCGTGCCGTAGGGTACAGAGAGCGTGGCTTCGGCGGGAATGCCGTTGAAGGCATCGCTGTGCAGCTCTCCTGGCCAGTCGATGTACGAGACGACATTGGTCAGCTGGCTGCCGTTGAAGGCATCCTCGTGGATATAGAAGGAGCTGTAGCTGGGGATGTTGAGCGACTGGAGTCCACTGTTCTCGAAAGCATTGTTGTAGATGGTCAATTCGTCGCTCTTTGGCAGCGTGAGGCTCTTCAGGCCGGTACAGTCGGCGAAGGCATAGTCGCCAATGACGGTGCAGCCCGAGGTGAAGCCGACATCCTGCAGCTTGGTGCATCCCGAGAATGCACTCGGCTGCACATCGTTGGTTATGACGATGTCCTCAAGGTTGGTGGCGCCGGCGAATGACTGGTAGCCCATGGTCCATCCGGCCTTCTCGTTGAACTTGACGTGCTTCAGCGACTTGGCGTTGTAGAAGGCCTGGTAGCCCACTTCGATGCTGTGTTCTGCAGCCGAGAAGTCCATCTCGTCGACGAAGACGAGGTTCATGAAGGCATTGTAGTTGATGGCTTCAATGGTATAGTCGCGGCCGTCCATGGAGATGAACGACTTGTTCAGCACGGCCTTCTTCGTGGAGATGTCGGCCGACAGACCAGTAATCATAGCCACATTGCCGTCGTAGTCTACAGAAGTGCCGTCGTCGTAGATCTCGTAGGTGAACACGCCGTCGTCAATCAGCTCGCCAGCATTCGTGTCCTTGATGTTGTTGCCGAAGAAGTCTTTCCATCCGTCGGTGGCCTTGTAGGTGTCGACGGTGCCTGGCGGCACGAACAGAGGCACGCTCTGTTTCTCCACGCCGCTGAAGACGCTCTCGTCGAAGGGCGAGGGTGTGTAGTCGAACGACGTGACGCGCTTCAGTCCCGTGCAGTTGGCGAAGGCATCGTAGCCGAACGTCATTTCTCGGCCGAGCTCAAGCCACTCCAATGCCGGGCAGTTCTCGAAGGCGCCATTGCCGACGTTGGTCGTACTGCTACTGTAGTTGTAGTAGATTACTTCTTTCAGGTTCGGGCAGTTGGCGAAGGCTTTGTTGCCGATGGTGGCAGTCTCACTATAATATTCTATCTTCTCTATGCCGGAGCCCATGAAAGCCTCGTCGCCGATGCTGATGGCACAGGTTGCATAACCATCTTTGCCGATGGAGCGCAGGTTGCTACAGCCGGCGAAAGCCTGATAGCCGATTTCGAGATAATAGTACATTTCGCTCAGGTCGATGTGGGTGAGCTTCTTGTTGTCTTTGAAGGCCCGCGGTGCAATCTTCGTGGGTGCAATCAAGAACGGGCCCAAGAACTTCATGCCCTTCATATACCAGTCGGCATAGCCTTTCAGCTCGATGTCGCCAGTCGGGCAGTTCTCCGACATGCCTGTGATGCTGGCCTCGGCGGAATAGAGACTGCACTGCGGTATTCCGCCGTAGTCCAATTGCCACTGGATGTCTTCGTCCAATCGCATGGTGATGGTGTCGTTGTCGTAGACCATGCCCTCCGTGTTGTCGCGGATGTCGCTGAAGACGCTGCCCCAGTCGGACGACTGGTAGGCACTGAGCTTGCCCGTCGGCACGAACACGGTGGCCTCGAGCTTGCCGGGGTTGTCTTTCATGAAGAAGATATTCTTCGCCGACGTGGTGGCCGTCGGGTCGCTGTACATGGGGAAGACATACTTGAGCTTGTTGCACGAGAGCAGGCTCTCCCAACCCATCGCCACGTCGGGTGGCAGCACAATCCACTCGAGGCCCGATTCGGCGAAGGCGCGGTAGCCCACCTCTTCCAGACTGTTCGGCAGTATGACGCCTTGCAGCGCCCAGCACTCGTCGAAGGCACGCTCCTTGATCTTCTTGATGCTCGAGTGGAACTCCACAGCCTTTAGGCTGGTACAGCGCCGGAACGCTTCATTGTTGATCTGCTCGAGATAGTTTGGAAGCTCCAGTTCCTCTAAGTTGGAACACCACGCGAAGGCACTCTCGCCAATCCACCAAACGTTGTCGGGCAGCTTCACGCTCTTGATGGTGGTGTTGCCGTAGAAGGCCCTCACGCCGATAGTCTTCAGTTCCTGGAACATGTTGCGGTTCAGGTCGAGTTCCTCCCAGCGATAGTCTTGGCAGGATTCCGACGTTATATACCACACAGGATAGATGCGGCCGTCGTACTGCACGCCGTCCATGTCGAGCATCCAGTCGTATTCCAAACCGTTGTCGTCGGCCACGCCGATAATCTCGACATAGCGCGTGCCGGCGTATTCGTTGAGCCTATAGCGGAAGTGTCCGTAGTTGAACTCATCGCCCAGGTCGTCGCACTTGATGTTCGTGAAGCGCGAGCCCCACCACTCGCTGGCTTTGTAGTCGGCAACAGCCTCCTCGGAAGGCACGAAGAGCACCAGTTCGGGTCGGCGGTGCAGCGCCTCGTAGAAGGCCTCGTTGTCGAAGCCCGTGGGCGGCACGGGGTTCTCCATGTTGACACGCTGGAGGTTGTCCCAGAAGCCGAAAATCTCACGGCCCACATAGGTCACGCTCGACGGGATGGTCAGCTCTTTGATGGCCGTGCCTTTGAAGTCGTAGCTGCCGATGGTCTGCAGCGTCGAGGGCAGCGTGATTTCTGCCAGGCTTGAGCAGCCGTCGAAGGTGCTGACACCCAGATTAGTCAGTCCTTCAGGCAGGATGACCTCCGTCAGGTCCTTACAGTTCCTGAAGCAGTTGTGGTCGAACTTGCGCAGCTCGGTGAGCTTCGACATGTCCACCTTCTTCAGGCTCTTGCTGTCGAAGGCCTGGATGTTCACCTGTGTAATCTTTCGCGAGTAGGAGTCGCCGCCATCGGGGATGCCGTCGCCGTTGAATACCAGCTCCGTGGCATCTTTGTTGCTGCTGGCAAGTCCGACGATGGCACAGTCGGTGGTGTTCAGGATCTGGTACACCACGCCTTGGTAGGTCACCTGTTGGGCGTTGGCATGTGTCGCGCATAGCAGCATGGCCACTAAGGCGAGCATTGTTTGCGTCAATCTTTTCATATCGTTTGCTGTTTAGAGTTGATACCTTATTATATAATACACACGTTAGCGGTGCAAATATAAACAATTTTTCTGAAACAGTCAACAATTTTCGCGTTTATTTTCGCTTTTATGTTCAATTTGCGGCAAATCATGATGTTGGCGGTGGTAAATGGCGATGCAATTTGCGGCAAACTCCGATACTACGTTATTAATGTAGTGAGACTACATTATTAATGTAGTGTGACTACTTTATTAATGTAGCATGATTACTTTATTAATGTAGTGTCGCGATATGCGGCAAATAAAAATATAAAAAATACTTCTTTCATTTTGTATTGTTCTCACTTATTCGTACCTTTGCAGCCAAAATGCGGATATGAATCAGAAACAGATACTCCTTATCAACGACCTGGCAGGCTACGGCAAGGTGGCCACGGCCGCCATGCTGCCCATCCTCTCGTATATGGGGCTGCCCGTGTACAACCTGCCCACGGCGCTCGTATCGAACACGCTCGACTACGGCAAGTTCAACATCCTGGAGACGACCGACTATATGGAGGGCGTCTTCCCCGTGTGGAAGGAACTGGGCTTCACGTTCGATGCCATCGCTACGGGGTTCATCTGCTCTGAACGGCAAGCCAAGATGGTGGCCGACTATTGCCGCGAACAGGCCGCCCACGGCACGCCTATCTATGTCGACCCCATCATGGGCGACGAAGGAAAGCTCTACAACGGTGTGACGGCCGACCGGGTTCAGTGCATGCGCGAGATGATAGCTGTGGCCAGCCTTATCTTCCCCAACTATACGGAGGCAGCCTACCTGACGGAGTCGGCATACCGGCCCGAGGGCGTTACATGGGACGAGGCGCGGCAGCTGATAGACAAGCTGCGTGCCATCGGTTCGCGCTCGGTGTTGATTACGAGTATGCTCGTCAGCAACGACAAGCAGGAGGCGCATCACTCGGTGGTGGGCTACAACGAGGCGACTCAGGAGTATTTCCTGCTGCCTTACACGGAGATTCCCGTCCACTTCCCCGGTACGGGCGATATGTTCTCGGCCATCCTCATCGGTCATCTGATGAACGGCGTGCCTCTGAAAATGGCTACGCGACGGGCGATGGATGCGCTGTCGCGGCTTATCGATGCCAACAAGGACAACAGCGACAAGAACCGCGGAATACCCGTGGAGCACTTCCTCAACCTCATCTGAGCTTCGGTCGTTCAAGCTGCGGACGGCTACGGAGATGTTTAAGGCAACGGACTGAACACGGACGGCCACGGAGTCGGTGAAAGTAATTCTTTAATTCTCCAATTCGTGATAAAGAATAATCGTCGTTAATCAGAAATGTATTCTTCGGTTCATGATAAAATAGAAATAATAAAATAGCAGAAGAAATAATGGAAAAGCAGTTGATCAGCGCAGTCGTCAAGGCTGTCAGTGAGTTATACGGGCAAGACGTGCCCGAGAGTATGGTACAGTTGCAGAAGACGAAAGCCGGCTTCGAGGGCAACCTCACCGTCGTGGTGTTCCCCTTTTTGAAGATGTCGCGCAAGAAGCCCGACCTCACGGCTCAGGAGATAGGACAGTGGCTCGTGGAGAACTGCGGTGTCGTCGACCGCTTCAATGCCGTCGGCGGATTCCTCAACCTGGTGCTGTCGCAGACATCGTGGGCCGACATGCTGCTCAAGATTGATGCCGACGAACACTTCGGCGAGCGCCAGGCCACCGATGCCTCACCACTGGTGATGGTGGAGTATTCGTCGCCCAACACCAACAAACCGCTCCATCTGGGCCATGTGCGCAACAACCTGCTCGGCTGGTCGCTGGCTCAGATTCTGCAGGCCAACGGCAACCGCGTGGTGAAGACCAACATCGTCAACGACCGCGGTATCCATATCTGTAAGTCGATGCTCGCCTGGCTGAAGTATGGCAACGGCGAGACACCCGAGTCGTCGGGCAAGAAGGGCGACCACCTCATCGGCGACTACTACGTGGCCTTCGACAAGCACTATCGCGAGGAGGTGAAGGAGCTGAAGGCGCGCTTCGTGGCCGAAGGCATGGACGACGAGAAGGCCGAGGAGAAAGCCAAAGCCGAGGCTCCGCTCATCCAGGAGGCTCATGCCATGCTCGTCAAGTGGGAGCAGGGCGACCCTGAGGTGCGTGCCTTGTGGGAGAAGATGAACTCGTGGGTGTATGCCGGTTTCGACGAGACCTACCAGAAGCTCGGTGTGGGCTTCGACAAGATCTACTACGAGAGCCAGACCTATCTGAAAGGCAAGGCCAAGGTGTTGGAAGGACTGGAGAAGGGCGTCTTCGAACGTCACGACGACAACTCTGTCTGGGCCGATCTCACCGACGAGGGACTGGACAAGAAGATTCTGCTGCGCAGCGACGGTACGAGCGTCTATATCACACAGGACATCGGTACGGCGCAGATGCGTTTCACCGACTATCCCATCGACAAGATGATCTACGTCGTAGGCAACGAGCAGAACTACCACTTCCAGGTGCTCAGCATCCTGCTCGACCGCCTCGGATTCAAGTGGGGCCGCGATCTCGTACACTTCTCCTACGGTATGGTCGAACTGCCCAACGGCAAGATGAAGAGTCGTGAGGGTACGGTAGTTGATGCCGACGACCTGATTGAACTGATGATCAGCGACGCGCGCCGCACTGCCGACGAGGCTGGGAAGAATGCCGACCTCACCGAAGAGGAGCGCCAGGAGATAGCCCGCATCGTGGGTCTGGGAGCCCTGAAATACTTCATCCTCAAGGTGGACGCCCGTAAGAACATGCTCTTCAACCCCGAGGAGTCGATCGACTTCAACGGCAACACTGGTCCCTTCATCCAGTATACGCATGCCCGCATCAAGAGCATCATGAGGAAGGCTGCCGAGCAGGGAATCCTGGAGTTTAATGGTGCCGCCTCTGCCATGAAGCTCAACGAGAAGGAGGTGACGCTCATCCAGAAGATGAACGACTATGCCGCCGTTGTCGAGCAGGCCGGCAAGGACTATTCGCCCAGTGGCATCGCCAACTACTGCTACGAGCTGACGAAGGAGTTCAACCAGTGGTATCACGACTACTCGGTGCTCAACGCCGAAGACGAGCTGACCAAGCAGACCCGACTGCTCATTGCCAAGAACGTGGCCAAGATTATCAAGAACGGTATGCGCCTGCTCGGCATCGAGGTGCCTGAGAGGATGTAGTGAATGAAGAATTGAAGTAATGAAAAAGTGTTTGTGTTGTATGGCTGCCCTGCTGGCGATGAGCTGCTGGCAGGCCGCGGCGCAAGAGAGGGACACGCTGCGTCTGTTCGACGCCGTGACCTTCTACGATGGTTATCAGTTTGAGAACAATCCCGACAAAGACCTTCAGGACGGCATACTCCGACACAGCACTTCGCTCTATGCCGTCCGGCTGACCGACGAGCAACTCTCGCTCATCGGCGACAGTCTGTGGATGAACGTCACGGTGCGTGCCTGCTGCGACAACTACGACCGCATCGGCAACGTCAACCTCGCGTTCGTCCCGAAGGGCGCAATGACCTACGACCCCTTCGAGACAACTCGCATCGAGCTGGGACGCTTCATCACTCCTTTCATGAACAAGAACAGGAGTCCAAAAGAGGTGCCTTACGCCTACAATATCCACTATGTAAGCCATATCCTGCGCGACACGAAGTGGCGCGACGACTTCGACCTGTGGATGGAGCTGGAACTCTTCGGCGTGCCTTACGCTGCCCAGCAGCAAGTGCTGGGATGCAGGAATCGCAGCGACGTGTTCAAAGGGACGCTGGACCTCATCACCCAACACCCAACAATCACCCCCCATCACCCATCACCCAACATCTTGGTGCCCATCGTGATGAAGAAGCCTGAGTATAAAGGTCACAACCTGAACAACTACAGCGCGCTGGGCACCGACACCATCGGCAAGACCACAAAGACATATACGTTCGATGTGCCGGAGGATGTCAGCGATGCCCATCTCGTAGTGGTCACCTCCAATCACGGAGCCAACGAAGGCGGCGAAGAGTACAACCGCCGATGGCACTACATCTACGTCGACGACCAGCTGATGCTCACCTACAAGCCGGGCCGCACATCGTGCGAGCCGTTCCGCAAGTACAACACACAGGGCAACGGCATCTATGGACGTTCGGCCATGACCGACGAAGAGTGGCAGTCGTTCAGCAACTGGTGTCCGGGCGATGTCATCGACAACCGTATCATCCGCCTCGGTGCCTTCCAGAAAGGTCAGCACAAGG
>Ga0310695_10008771_pt1 | contig 15475 bp, 29 predicted proteins | sample RumenRJG_04DNA_FD_203882 | JGI IMG/M metagenome (GOLD analysis project Ga0310695, IMG submission 203882) | Bovine rumen microbial communities from Lethbridge, Alberta, Canada - RJG_04 (v2) (version 2) | ecosystem: Host-associated > Mammals > Digestive system > Stomach > Rumen | place: Canada...
ATCGTCCCCTTTGTCCACCTGTTCCTTCAACTGGCCGCCGACGTTGACTTTGATTTTGTTTTCTCCGAAGACAATGTTCATGTTTGCGCTCCTTTTGTTGCTTTTCTTTTGTGGTACAAAACAGGCGACTGCGATTTGCACCACAGCCGCCTCATTAAAACTTTCTTTTGATTCAATCGCTTAATCGACATGGAAGTCGAAGTCTCCAATCTGGAGACCAGTCAACTCCAGCAGCTCGTTTTCAAGTTCGCCCTGCTTGTCTTCAATGGCTTTGACGGCTGCATACCATGCGGTCGTCTTTTCGTAGTCCAGCAATGACCTGTGAAGTTTCATGCATTCCTGAATCTCAATGAACAATTCCTTGATGCGTTCCGAAATCTCGCTCATCGTCTGGCTCCTTTTTTAGCTTGCTTTTTATCTTCCAGCCATTCTCCGTAGCTCATGCCGTTGGCGATGACTGGCCTTTCGCCGTGCGAACAAAGGGCCGCGATGCAACATTCGCACAGCGGCCCCATGTCCAATTCAATCTTCAAATCTTCCTCGTCGAAGTAGCGTCCGCAGAAGCGGCATTTGACTTTCATCCCCATCCGCCGCCTCCCCACAGGTTGTAAGTCCATGGCAATTCGCAATCGACTTCCTTTCCGCCATCCAGTATCGAGCAATCCGCGACTGGAACCAGAAGCATTTCCCTGTTGTTTTCCTCATGGAAGACTTCGGCGTCCGCCTCGTCCATGCCGAACTCCTCGTTGACCTGCTCGTAGGCGTCCGTGCATGCCAGCCGATAGGCGTCCTGGAACCGTGGGCATCTCACAGCCTCCCTGACTTCGCCCACCGTCACTCTTTCGGCTGGCTTGTGGAAGTCAAGGCGGATTTTCATGTCTTCGCCGATGCTCGCGGCCGCCGTCTGCCATCCGTAGAGCTTCTTGTAGGTCTCCGGCTCGACGCTGTCCTCCAGCCCCTTCCCGTACCATTCGGCGAATTTCTCGGCCACCAGCTCAATCAGACGTTTCTGCTTTTCGTCAAGTCCGAACATTTCACGCCTCCTTCATTTCAAAAACTTTCCTTTCTTCAATCGTGAGATATTCATCCCACAGAATCCTGACCGCCTCCGACGACGTGGCCAAATCCATCGTCTGGTAGAGCATGTCCTCGCCGTTCATCCTCTTTATCCGCCCAGCCTCGACGATGAACACGGCCTTCATCTGCATGTGCTTCAACGCCAGGGCCATGTTGAGGCCGGGGAAATAAACCTGCCTGCGGCCGCATTCATTCCCCATGCCGAAGATGTAGCGGATTCTCTTTTCCTTCCCGTCTGCGATTTCGCGGAGCTTTTCGTCGATTGCATCCAGCACAAGGAAAACGCCATAGGCGTCTTCCATCTCCAGTTCATCGAACCACGTCTTCATGACGGCATGGACAATCTCGCCGCAGATGTAGTGCCTCGATTCATGCGGGTACAGCGCATCCGTCCTTTCAATCCTTGCCATAGTTCCTCCTGTTTGTTCAGAGATTAGAAAACCACTTCTCCCGTGACCTGCTGCCAGCCCTCGCCGAATCCGACGACATGCAGAATGCAGAAGTCAACGTTCCACTGTGGAATCTTGCCAAGCCGCACCAATTCGGCCTGCACGGCGTCCCACAGCCCGTGGCCGATGATTTCAGCCGCGCCGATATGCAGAATCGTCTCGGTGTCGCAGGCGGGCTTCTCGTCGTATGCCGTGTACTGCACCTTCACATTGAGATGCTTCGACTTTTTCGCGATTCTAGTGACCGCCCCTTTTTTGGCGCGGTAGGATTTCCATACGTTGGGGCAGCTCATCTTCATGTCCGATTCCGTCATCTTAAAGCCTCCTGTCTTTCAGTTTTTCGCCAATTCACCGACTTCGACGTGCATCCAGCACCACACTGGCAACTGGAAGTAGATGCCGCAGTGCGGCCCGCCGTGGTAGCGTCCGAACGTCCAGAACTGCCGCGTCGCCGTCGTCCATATCATCTTCAAATCCTTTGCCTTGATGCCGGGGAACGTGCCGCCCGACACCGATATGCCGCCTTCCTCGCCGACATATGCCGAAGCATGCTCGCAAATCGCGTTATTGCCAGTTCCGTAGAAGTCGCGGCAGAACATCGCCTTCGGGTAAATCCCGTGGCAGGATTTGTAGATGACCAGGTCGCCGTCGGCTGGCATATTGTGATTATGAAAGCAATCCGCGTTGGAGATGAACGCCTTCGCGCATCTGTTGGCAATCTCCAAGTCCTTCTCGTTCACTTCGTCGCGGATGTCCCACGGATGATAGTTCGGATTCCATTCCTTTAGTTGTTCAAGCGTGATTTGATACATCTTCAATGCCTCCTGTTGTTTGAGTTTCTGTCACTTAAACCACTGCGGGTACATCTTCTTCTGGCATGATTTGCATTCGTTCATTTTTATGCATTCCCTTTCCCACGGTTCGAGATAGGGGAATACATCCTGAACTTTCCGGCGCGGCCCTCCCAGTCCAAGCCATTCCATCGCGTCATCGACGTACACGGGGCCAATCTTGAACTCCCGGCCGCACTGCCTGCATTCGACAGTGAACATCATGGAACCCGCCGCGCCCTTCTTCGGACGCTCTTTGACGTCCTTCTGGTAGCTCTCCATCGAGCATCCGCAGACATCCCCATGCACATTGGCGAACAGAACATTCTCGCTCATATATCACGCTCCTATATTTCGACGAACTCTATCTTCCCGTCCGCGTGGATTCTCCTGCGGACGTATGATTTCAAACTACGCATGGACGCCTTGATGTCGCCCATGTACTCAAGCTCCCAGTTCCCTTTCGCGTCCCTCTTGCAAAGCTCATACAACAGCCTGGACGAATCGCGGAATGAGAACTGGAAGTGGATTCTGTTTTCAAAATCCACCTCGTAGCGGTGGAAGCGGATTCCGTTCCACATCGCCTTATCACGCTGGTACTTCTCCCAATCCGTGCAATCGGGCCTTATCACAATCGGCCCGAATCCCTTGATTGTCACTTTCGCCATGGTCATCCTCCTAGCATTCCGGAATCGCGCAGTAGCACGGCTCGCCTGTCTTTCTCACGATGGCCTCGTACATGCTGCCGTCCACATTGACCACTTTCGCCGCCGGGGTCATCTTCACGCCCTGCTTGTTGAGGGCGCGTTTAAACGCTCTGGCGATGTTGCCTCTTGTCTCAAAGTCGCACAGATGCCACGTCTCATTGTATTCGTAGCCGTCCTTCTCGTTTCCCCATGCGTCAACCCTTCTGATTTCGTATTTCATCTTGGGCTTCCGTCTCCTGCGGCAGTAGCAATCCACCACGTTGCACGCCAATCCAAACTTAGGGTATTTCGTGAAGTACGGCGTCGATTCCCCAATCCTCTCGCCGGGATTCCCGCCGTCCACATAGTGGTCGGGCTTCTCGGAAACCCATTCCCATTCATTCGTGAAAGTGTTCACCATCCGGATTTCATCGTCCGTCAGGCCCGTGAAATCGCCGTTCGCCAATGCGCACAACGCCCATTCGGGAATCGGCATCACATCAAACTTCCTGCCCATGTCGCTTCTCCATTTCAATTCATCTCATGTTCCAGGCACAAAAAAGCCCCGTGGCAAACCGGGTCACGGGGCGATGGACATCTCGAAAAATTGTCTTGTCTCTTGTAGTTCAGGCTTAACGCAGGGGCCGGCGGGCCTTCCTTTTTAGCCGTGCAGGGGACTGAACATTACACATATATTCAAAAGCGTTATTGAGTTTTCACGCATCCCATGCAGGCGCGGACAATGCCCGCCCGCCAGCCTATTCACACACGGCAGCTAAACGAACCCGGACGGATACGCCGCCCGTCCGCATTTTCCATCAAGCGGACGGCGGGGGCTGAATGTCGCGACGAATCCGAACAACGAACCCTCGTCAGGGGCGTCAATTTCAACGCGGAGAGCTTTTTCGTGGAACTCCCGCGCATCGTCGAGAAAATCATCCCAGTCTCCGGCGCATGAGGCCATGAGGGCCTGGAAGCTCTCGCGTATCTGCAAAATGTAATGATAGATGTTTTTCATGTCTATCTCCAATATAGGGGTTGCGCGCCATTTTTACATCGCGCTCAAAAAGAAAATCCGACATACACGGTTTTATTCCCGCGCCAGTCGTGCGTCGTCGCCAAGTCCCAATATTTATAACAATGGAACTTTTTCTCTTTGCGGTCATAATCGCCTCTTACCCACACTGGCGATTCATCCGTCGGCCTCAATTTGAAGAACCCGTCTCTTTTTACACTGTAAAGCGGAACGGCGCGGATGCCTGCAATCCCGCCCGTCTCTTCATCGACTTGCTTTTTCACGCTCATTTCTTGCCTCCCGCGCAGTACATCGGAGTCCTGAAGCAATACCAGGCATACGCGCCCATCGCCAGAACAGGAGCGACAAACTCCGTGAATATCATCAGCCCAAATATATAATCGACCGTCAAATTACCAATCCAGTTCCACATCTTCACGCCTCCATGTTGCTTTCAGAAAACAAAAAACGCGGACGTCTCAAGAGGCCCGCGCAATCCGTCCGCGCCATTACAAAAGGACGCCGACGGCAAAAACTCTACTATTCCGGACAATATTAAAGGCGCACTTTGCTCCTGCGCCCAAAACGCTGCTTCATCAAAGCCCCGCCCAACGCTATCATGATTTTCTCCCACGAACGCTCCAAGCCCATCGCGTTCGCGTTGCACGCCAACCTGTGCAACATGTCAATCTTCGCGTTCAATGCAAAGTCAAATCTTCTCATGTCTTTTTCCTCCATGCGTCTAGAAACATTTCAGGTCGAATATGCCGAGGCGTACCGCGTTGATGTAACCGCAGCACTCCCGCCATTTCAAATTGTCACGCGTCGTCAAGTTCACGCCGTTACGCGCCTTCACATCCTCGCTCTCAAACCGGAACACAGGCGCGACATGACGCTCCCCGCTCCGCTCGTAGAAATCCAGGCGGAACAATCCCCCGCGCTTCTCCGTGATGGTCACGCACAGGCAACGCAGTAGTACGTCGCACTTCCCATGCACGAACGCAATGGGATTCCCGCAATACACGGGCGGGTCAACTATCCCGCGTGACCAATCGGGCGCACGCCACTTCCCGCGTATGCCCATTCTTCCGCCTTTCGTCATTTCCATAGTCCGCTCCATGCACAATACGCCCGCCGATACGGGCGCAAAAACACACGCAAAAAAACACACGGCAAAACGCCGCACTGGAAGCCGCGCACATCACAGGCGCACGTCGCCCAGGGCGATTTTTTCCCAGAAAAAGACAGCAAAAATCCACGCGCAAAGTCTTTGAAATCCCCCACGCGTGAAACTTCCCCCGTCTAGACGCAATCCATCCGCGCACGTCAATTCCACATTACGCACGCATGCACAGGCAGCCCGCGCACGCATACGCACGCGGACACGCGAAAGCGAGAGGGCCTGGATTTCTCCAAGCCCTCCCCCAGTTTTCGCCGATTACTTGAAAGATTTTCTGAATTCTTTCAGCAGGGCTTCACGCTTTGCGCTGTCATGCTCGCGCCGCGCTTGGGCCAATTCAATGGCGAATTTTTTCATTTCATTCCAGCGAGCGAGCATATCCGCGCCGATTTTGTCGCGCTTTTTGGCGTGGATTTCCGCCTCGGAATAGTTGAAACGAGCATCCATTGCCAGTGATTCAGCTTTTGCCAAATCCTTCTCTTCCAAGGCCAATTCCGCGCTTTCATTGGCCGCTTTTTCGTTGTCGCTCGCCAAATCGTCCTCTTTCACGAGCGCGGCCGCCGTCTCAATCTCAAAAGCGCAATCGGCTGCCTTCTCAAAATTGCCACTTTCCAAGCTCGCAATGTAACGGCGGAAGCCATAATTGTTCTTTTTCTGCAATCTGCGAGCATCTTTCATTTCTTTCGTGATAGCCATTTTCTAAAATCCTTATCGCCTGCCAAATGTTGACTTTTTCCAAGCATGACGGCAGGCATAAATCACGCCTGAATTTTTCCCCAATGTGGAGACTTGAGACAATCACGAATACACGCGATTTTCTCAAATCTCAACATTCGAGAATGTAAACTTGGCGAGTACGTCTCAACTAGTCGCCTTGTATTGCCTAGAAGCTAGGATGCAAGCTCGGAGCTAGTTACTCGGAGATTTTGTTTACATGGTTTATAATAGCATCATTCCAGAAAATGCAAAATACAGTTTCTCAATTCTCCAAACTTTGGAGAAAAATTAAACCATCCAAAAAAGCCCCTTTTATTTTTATATATAGGTATAGAATTATACCTAAATACTAAAATATCTAAAAACATGTTAATATCTATAAATTATTGATATTTATACCTACTTATGAAATATTTGAGATTTTTGGATAAAAAATCGAGAATATTTCCATAAGTATGATTCATACTCAAAAACCATTGAAACATTCAATGGAAAGAAAATAGACCTTCCGACGGCAGGAGGAAGGGCAGTTTTCTTGAGATTGAATGTTAGTTCAGTTGTGCTTGAAAACACCCCATGCACCCCCGGCCGAGGGGGTGAAAATGGGGTGTCCGTGGAATCACGGACGTCGATGAGCAAATCCTGGATTTGCGAATTGACCATGAAAAAAGAAATGGTTTTGAAATCCAAGAAGTTAGCAAGAAATCATTCACCGATTCATGGATTTAGAACCGATTCAAAGTTTTTGCGAGACTTTGAGCGGATGCGAGAAGTTTGCAAAAACACAAAGATGAGATGTTTTTGAAAAGAGGAATGTTTGGAAATGGAATCAAACGTCGAATTTTTCATTCGACATTTGAAGACGAGAATTTTTGAATTGATTGGAATTCGAGATGGAATTTGAATTTCCGAAAAAAGCAGTCGATTTTCAATCTCCTGTTTTTTTCTCATCCGTTTGGAATTCTGGATGAGACATGATTTTGAAACAGGAGTCTGGATTTTTTGGAAGCCGTCGAATTTTTCATTCTCCGGCTTTTTTTGCGATAGCCCAAGCCGTTTCTTTTCCAAGCGATGAGACAACAAACGACCCTTCAACCCAACCAACCGTTGCATTGGGACAACGTTGGAAGCTGAAATTGAACGATTTGGAATGTTTGAGCCGGGAAAAACCCGGCCTTGTCCGGCCGTGATTTTCTCGGTCACTGTTCAAAAGTTAGCGGTGATTTGGGATTTTTCAAGCAGATTCGGCGAAAAAAGGCGATTTTTTTAGGAAAATCGCTTTTTTCTTTCCGCTGGTGTTTTTGTGGTGGTGTTTTTCCGAACGGCCGCACGGAAGCAACGGAGCGAAGCGCAGTGCCGTGCGGTTTCCGGAGCGGAATGCCACGGAGACGCAAAGTTTCAGGCCTCTGGTCGATTTTGAGGCATTCCGCGTAGGGTTGGATGGTCGTGACGGCAAAATGGCTCCATGGTGCCGTTCTGCGCGTCATTTTGGCATTCCAGCGGCCTTTTGCGACAGCCCGTCTGTTTCTGCGGATGCCATCCGGTCGTCACACGGGCGGTTTGGAAGCAACGAGCGGAGCGTAGTGCCAAACCGCATGGGGCTGGATGTCGGACGTGTCGGACGGTTGTAGTCGGGCTACGCCATTGTTGGAACGTAAGCATAGTGGCGCGTGCGCGTATATGTGCGCGTACCCTAACGTCCCCTAACCCCGTTCGGTGTTTTAGACCTTTTTTTGACCTGTTTCAGCCCCTTTTTAGACCAATTTTAGACCTTTTTTTGACCGTGGTCTAATCTTCCGGCCTTCTTTTTGCGCCACAGGCCATGATTGTAGTACATTTGACGTTTGAGTGATTTGTACCACAAACGTGTTTTTCCATTTTCCGTTTCAAAAATCACGCGGCGATAAAAAATCCCCCTTCCGAGGACAGAAGCAAAGACGGAAGGGGGATTGGCATGCTCCCGCATTCTGCTTGGCGGAAGCTCGCCGGGCGACGTGCATGCCGGACGCCTCCCCGGAGGGCCTGCCGCGTTCAGTCTCGCGTCCCGATGGCGTCGTTCCCTTTTCCATGCGGGACGTGTCCGGCGGCGCGGCGGGCGCGGCGCAATCGTCGGTGTGGGATTCCGACGGAGGACGCCCCCATGGACGGGAGGGGGTGGTCTGGCGTCGCTTCAAAGGTTCGCCGGATTGCCGAAAAGGCATCTGCCAGAGCCGAAAATGTCAACGTTTCTTTTTCCCAATGCTAGAACGTCTCGGAGACCGGGACTGGCATGGCGTCGAGGAACGCCTTTCCATACGGCTTTGAGTAGATGCGGGAGTCCATGACGGCCATGACGCCCCCGTCGCCCCCCCGGCGGACAAGTCTTCCCAGGCCCTGGCGGAACTTCGTGACCGCCCTTGGGACGGAATAGGCGTTGAATCCCTCGTAGCCAGGCCCCGCGGCGGCCTCGCGTGCGGCCTCCATCGGTTCGGAGGGGGACGGGAACGGCAGCTTCATGACGACGACCGCCGAAAGGGCCTCGCCGGGGATGTCAACCCCCGTCCAGAACCCCGAAGTGCCGAAAAGCACGGGGTGTCTGGCGGCCATGTACTTCTCCAGCGCAGTGGATGCAGGCTCCCCCCTGCGCTGGACGACGGCCTCCATGCCGTTCGTCTTGAGGAACGGTTGCATCTCGGCCGCGAACTCCTGCAACGCCGAATAGGACGTGAACAGCAGGAATGCACGCCCTTTGGATTCCTCCAGAATCCTCTGGACATGGGGGGCGGCGGCCTCCGTGAACGACTTTGATGTCGGGGGCGGGAGCGTCCTCGCCGCGTAGGCCTTTACTTTCCCCTCCAGTTTGAACGGTGAGTCCAGCACGACGGTCTTCGCGCCGTCCAGCCCCGTTCTGCGCATGAAGACCTCCATCGAGCCGTTGACGGCGAGGGTAGCTGACGCCGCTATGACCGGGGTATCGGAGGGGTAGCGCGATTTCAGCATCTGCGAGACATCGACTGGCTGCGCGGAAAGGGAGGGGCCGCCGTCCGGCTCGCCCCCCGCCCACATCGCCCACTGGCCCAAGTCCAGGTCGCGGAGCCTTGAGAGGGCGTGGCCCAAATCCGCAAGTGCGGTCGCCTCCCCCTGCTTCTTCATGGCCGCCGCGTCCCTGCACGCCGACATCAGCAGCGAGCCTAGACGCCGTGCGAACTGCGGCGGCGCGGACAACGCCATCGGGCCAGTGCCATGGCCCCTCAACGCCACGGAGTCCATGAGGGCGCGGAACTCCTCGTCGGCCATGGCCCCCGCCTCCTTCGCGGCGGCGGAGCCTTTGAGCCTCGTGAGGGCCATGATTTTCGACAATGTGACGTTGTGGCCGAACTGCCCCGCCGCCTCGTCCTCCATCTCGTGTGCCTCGTCGATGACCAGCGAGGACATGGCGGGTATGACGCCCTCGCCTTCCCCGTTCATGGACGCGAACAGCAAGGCGTGGTTGGCGACCACCAAATCGGCGTCGGCTATTCTCTGGCGGGCGACGGTCATCCAGCAAGTCCGGAAGAATCGGCACTTCCTCATCCGGCAGGTCTCGTTGTCGCACGCCACAAGGTGCCAGTGCCTCGGCTCCCCCCTGAACCCCGCCCGGTCGCCGTCGGCGGTCTCCTCCATGAAGTCGGCGAGCGCGGCCAGCCACTTCGCCCCCGGCTCCTTCGCGGACTTCCTCTCCGACATGAGCCTCCGGGCCTTCTCCATGCACAGGTAGTTCCCCCTCCCCTTGGCGGGGGCGGCGGCGATGCGGATTCCCATGGCGCGGGCCAGGAATGGCGCGTCCTTCGCGACAATCTGGCCCTGCAACGCTATGGAGTGGGTCGCCACCACCGCTGGCATATTCGTCTCACGCGCCCTCAATATGGCCGGGTAGAGGTACGCGATGGTCTTGCCCACCCCCGTCGGCGCCTCCGCGACAAGCCGTCCGCAGGACTCCATGGCCTTCGCGACCTCCATGGCCAACGCCCTCTGCTGCGGCCTAGGCTCGAACCCCTCCCCGAATGCCCGTTTCAGGGGGGTGTTTTCGCCGAAGAACTCCTCCGTCCTCTCAACGACGCCTCTTTCCGGCATGGCCAGCCCCCCTTTCGAGAATCTTGGTGGTGGAGATGTCGGTCATGAACGGGAAGAACAGGAATTCGGGCTTCGGCTCCCACGAAAGCAGGGCCTCCCTCTCCTCCGCGTCAAGAGTCTCCAGAGTGTAATCCCCTCCTTTGACATAGACGTCGGGGCGGATGGTGCGGAAAAGCTCGGTGGCCTTGGTGCCGTGGAACGGGACGGCGAAATCGACGCATTTCAGGGCCTCCAGCATGCAGAGCCGATGCTCCATGAAGTTGACGGGGCGGTCGTCGCCTTTAAGCTCCTTGACCCCCCAGTCGTCGTTGACCGCCACGACAAGGCAGTCCCCCCTTTCCCGCGCCCACTTCAGGCACTGGAGATGCCCGATGTGAAGCACGTCGAAGCACCCGTTGGTGAGGACGACGCGGAAGGGAGGCGGGGGCAGCCCGTCCATCCTGTCCCGCTCCGCCTCGATTCGCCTCATCTCCTCCAGCTTGTCCGCCAGGGCCTTGTGGGCCTTCCAGAAAACCTTGTCCATGGTCTTTTCCTTGTGTTTGTGTTTACTATCGGGATTGATTGTATCTATTGCCTGCAATCGGTAATGGTTGTATCTTGGCCGTATGATTTGGCGATGGCCTGTCTCGCGCCGTCCAGCCCGTAGGGGCATGGCCGTCCATCCTCGCATGGGGATTTCGTCCCCTGAATGGCGGTCAATGTCTCCCCTTTGCATGTGACGCACGTCTTCCGTATGATTCTCTCAAGTTCCTCGCGGAGTTCTGGGGCTGCCGTCATAAGCATGGCATGGGCGTCGTCGTCATCCGTATATCCCACCATGTCGGCTATTTTCACATTGTCCGCGTCGTAGATGCACAGCATGTCATCCTCGTCCACGGCGATTCGTTCATAGCCGACATGCCATGGCCACTTGGATATTCTTTTTTCGTTCGTTCCGTTCATCCCCATTGGTCAGTCCTCCGTTTCAAATCGGCAAGGGTCTCAATCCTCCTGTCGCACGCGTCCGCCTTTTTATACAGCATCCCCCTCTCGGCGACCATCGCCAGCCCCGCGAATTTCACGGCGTCCGCGAACGCGTTGGACGGGGATTCTGCGGTGGCCCCCGCAAGGCGCGTGGACGCAGTGCCTTTGGCGTTCGGTTTCGACGCCATGCACCGCCACATCCCGCTTTTCAGCTTCTCCAGCAGGAAGACGATTCCGTCCCCCGCGTCGTACTTCCAGAACCCGTTCTCCTTCACGAAACCTACGGCGCGGATTCTCGCCAATGAAGTGTTCTCGTTCAAAGCTCCCATTTCTCGTCCTCCGCCTGCTTCAACACCTGTTTCGCGTACATGCCCGCGAGCATCCCGTCGCATGGCTTCGCGCCGCCGACGGAAAGGGATATGTCCGCGAGAATCCGTTTCGCGTGCCTCAAAATGTAGGTCATGGTGTACCGTGTGCCGACGACCTTCTCGCTTTTCCCGTCAAGGCTCCACGACAAAACGGCGATGTCGCATTCCATGGCGAAGCTCATCTTGAAGGTTCCGGGGTTTTCGTCGTCCTCCTCGATTGTGACCACGGGGTCTGTATAGCCTCCATCGACGGAGACGTACTGGCCGTTGTCGAAGGGCGAGCCGACCATAATCTCCATGATTTTGCGGATTCTGCGCATGATGACGTGCATCGCCGCCATGACCGTGGCGGCCTCATCTTCGGACATCGCATCGGAGTAGTCCTGCTCCATGAGCATCGTCCAGCCGTCCCCGAACACATCCTCGTAGGTGGCGTGGAACTCGTTGCATGACAGTAATCTGGCCATATGTCACTTTCCCCTTAAATTGATTTGCCGTATTTTCCCGCACTTCTCGCATTCCTCGGTGATGAGGGTGTACCGCCCCGCCACCTCGTCGAAAACCGTCTCTATGACGTCCCTTGCGGCCAGCCGCTTCCACTTATGCAAGCAGAACAGGCTTCTGATGAAACTCGCAATCATCGGCTCGCCTCCTGTTTCATCTTGCGTGCGCACCGGAGCAGGACAAGGTAGCCGATGAGGTCTTGCACGACGTCCTCGTCCTCGTCGCCCTGCTCGTTGCGGATGCGGTTGAGCTTGTCGTCGATGCGGACTTTTATCTGCTCCTCCGAATCCGATTTGGCGAAGATGCGGCAGGGGTTGAGCGCGGAGTCGCCGTATTTGCGGTTTTTCTCCAGCAGAAGCGATTTCACTGCGTCGCAGACCTCGACGATGAGCTTCTGGGATTTCGTGAGCGGTTCGCCGTCATCGGGCTTCTGCTCCAGAAGCTCGTCAAGCGACTTCGGGCCGTTTTTGGCCATCCCGTCGTATTCCCGTTTGTAGCCGTTGGCGGCAAGTGCCGTGATGCACGGCTGCATGTCCAGCACGTTGTTCTTCAACGCGCAGGAGAACATCTGCATCTTCGCCCACATGCTGAAAAGGTGCTGCGCGGAGCAGGTGTCGCCAACGACGACGTTGTCCTTCAAGTCACCGCATTCGCACCCGAAAATGACGCTCTTTTCGTCGTGGCGGGCGCGTGGCGCCTTCCCGCATTTGTGGCAGAGGGGGATGATGTCGCAGCGCAGGCCGACGTAACACTGCAAGGGGCCGACGGACATGGTCTTACTTCCTGACGGGCGGACGCAAAGGTCGTTCAACGCCGCGCATGCCATGTGCAGATGCGTGTTCACTGCCGCGTTCCAGTCGAAGTTCTTCAATTCTTCCTCGGTGTATGACATATTGTTTTCCTTTTGTTTTGGTTTATGAATATATGCAGGCGACGATGAACGCGGCGAAAGACATGACGTCCGCCATGATGTTGATGAGCATGAACTCAATCCACAGGCCGGAGGGGTAGCACCCGCCGTCTATGACAACCTTGTCGCCGTTGTTGAAGATGGGCAGGTATTGAAGCTCCCACGGCAGCCGAGACAGGTCTTGGCGGTCTAGCCGCCAGCCCTGCACGATGTCGAAGGCCCGCCGGAACGGCCGTCCAAGGAACTGCACGTAGAGCCAGTCCATGACGCTTCTTTCCTCAATGAAAATGACTTGCATCGCTGCGGCGTGGAGCATGGCAATCAGGCAGCACGCCCATAGCGGGGGGTCTCCGCCCGTCAGCTTCATGGCGGACATCATGGTGAACGCGGGTATCGACAGGACGGCTGCCCATTTGAGGGACATGCCTCCGTGGACGTTCCTGCGTTCGCGTAGATGCACCATCAGCATGCCGCAGATGTTATTCTCCATGGACATGTAGAGCGGCACCATCGCGGCGATGTGCAACGCCACGGCTATCGCGGCGCATGCAAGAGCCGTCGTCGGTGATTGTGCGGCTGTGTTGGTCATTTCGTCCTGGCTCCGTTGTTTTCCATTCGGTTTCCCTTTTCGTCGAAAATCCTGTCATGATAGGCTTTGGCGAGCTTCCCTTGCAGGTCTTCGTCCAGGCGGTGCCGAATCCAGCACCGCCCGCAGACCTTGGCCATCGTCCCCGGCAGGTAGATGCCGGATGGTGCCTCGTTGCCGCACAGTTCGCACTTACTCATGCTCCGCGCCTGCTGCGTCATCGTCGATGCCCCCTATCTCAAGGTCGGTGATTTGCTTCATGACCTCGGCCTCCTCCGGCGTGAACATGCCGATTAGGACTTTCTGGACATGTCCGTTTTCGTCGGCCACGACCTTCACGGCCACGGTCTTGCGTTTGATGTACCGCTGGTAGGCGTATGCCACGCCGAACAGGAACCCGCTCGCCGTGAAGCATATGGCGACGGCAATCAGATGCGCGGCGGTATAGTTCACTTTTGAAAGGAATTCAATCATTTTATTCGCCTCGACTTTTTCTAACGTATTCGGAATACTGATGCGGATTCTTGCATCCGTGGAGTTCGGTGCATAGCCCATTGCGGAACGCGCACATGGGCATCATCTGCCGGGCGGTCATTGCGCTGGCCTTGTCGCCCATGGTCTCCAACGCAACCTTCCAGTTGAAGACGAACTGGCGGGTGTAGGCCTCTGCCTTCATGCAAAGGCGGAGATGGGAGATTTCAATCGCGGCCTTGGACGAGAAGACCATCACGAATTTCAACGGCTGCGTGCGGCTGTATTCGGACGCGGCCTTGGCGTCCCTGTCCGGTCTTGCGGACGCGCACCACGGATAGAAGAAGTCCTTCTTGCGGTGGGTCGCCAGTTGCAGGTAGATGCAACGCGGGGCCTCGCAGAAGCCAATCCACAGCGGGATTTGGAGGATGCTGTCGCTGGTCTCCCAGATTTTGTCGGTCGGGAACTCCATTCCGGGCTTGCCGCCCCACAGGTAGCGGATGACGTCGGCTAGAAGCCTTGCGTCGGAAATCTGGCGCAGGCCGATGGAGGTATGGACGGTCTTTCCGCAGACCATGTCATTGAACTGATGCATGAAGATTTCCGTCATTTTGCCGCGCCTCCGTTGTTGAGCTTGAACGGCTTGTATTCGCCGCACCATCCCGTCTCGCTGACGGACGGGTAGTATGACACCAGCCTGCCGTCGGCCTTCGCAACCAGTTTCGGTGGATAGCGTCGGCACCACTTCTCCGCCAGATAGAAGAACATGCATTTGCGGCAGCATGCCGCCGTCTTGATTTGTGGTTGTTCGTTCATGGCTTCATGACCTCCGGCTTTTTCTCGTTTTCGTTTTCCTCTTTCTTGGCGGACGGCTTGACGGTCTTCTGCCTGGAAAGTTCCTCCAGAGCATCCTTTATCTTTGTGGGGGTGCCGTTGACGACGTAGAGCATCGCGGCCTCCGGCGATGCCTCCGCCAAATCGACCAGGTAGCCAGTGGCCTGCCCGCCGATGAAGCGGGTGATGGATTTCACGCCTTTCAGCGTCTTCGTCGTCTGGTCGAACCCAAGTCCGACGGCATCGTCGATTTCAATCCTCCATCCGCTGTTCTCGCGGGAGCAATCAACGATGGCGAACCCGTTGAGGTATGTGAGTTCGCCGTATTCGGCGGTGCCGATTTTGACCTGCTGGCCGATGGTCATCATGGCGGGGTTGTGGGAGCATCCGCACATCACGGCGGCGATTGCGACCGCCAATGCGATTTTTGTCAACGTCTTTGTTTTCATGGTTTTTCTCCTGTCTGATTGGTTTCTTCTTTTGGTTTCTGTGGTTGGTGGAAGTAAAGTTCGGCGAAACTTCTTGAAATGGTCGGCGCACTTATCAGGGGCCATGTCCTGCCCATGATGGCCGCGTCCGCGTCGTATATAATCCGGTTTCCGTTCCGCTCCAACGCCGACATCCTCGCCGTGTTCGGCATCGGAGGGAACGGGCCGTTGTCATCGAAAGATTCATGGAACCCGTTGCTGATGAATTGGTTCGTGTCGATTAACATTTTCAGTGGTATCGGGTGGTGAATCATTGGTAAACACTCCTGATGCCTTTCGCAAGAAGCAATTCCAGCTTGTCAGTC
>Ga0310695_10008772_pt1 | contig 15474 bp, 21 predicted proteins | sample RumenRJG_04DNA_FD_203882 | JGI IMG/M metagenome (GOLD analysis project Ga0310695, IMG submission 203882) | Bovine rumen microbial communities from Lethbridge, Alberta, Canada - RJG_04 (v2) (version 2) | ecosystem: Host-associated > Mammals > Digestive system > Stomach > Rumen | place: Canada...
TTAATCATGCTTAGCAATATTTAGTTTTTTATTAGCATACAGGAGCGCACTTGTACAACTTTTAGATGTTGCAAGTGCCATTCCTTGAGGATAGTTATTTAAAAAGTCATTGAGACGCTACACTAGTCAGTCTGTCCGATTATTATGCCGAACGGCACATGTTGAAGTTGATTTGAACCGCCGTATGCCGAACGGCACGTGCGGTGGTGTGAGAGGGGCTACAAGTTAGCCCCTACTTAATTGAAAAAATTGTAGTTGGTATGAGGATTGCCGACTTTATGCTTAATGAAGCGTAGATTCTTTAGTATAATAACTACGTATGCGAAATAGCATAAGGTTAGGACGGACTGGACTTGTGTCAGCAATGACATTTGTAAAGTGCTGAATCTATAAATTGAAAGGAATCCTTTAATGAAAGGTGATGCCCGTTGCTTATACAGTAATAGTTTTTCAGGCTTTCTGAGTGATTCAAAAACACTCATTTATGGAGTGCTGCATGAAAACAATCATGGAATCATACGTCCGACTTCAGAAGAAGCCTGGACAGGCGAAATAACTATAATGCAGGAGTCCTTATCCCAGCTTTGTGACAGGTCGGGACAAATCATATTTGAGTACGATATACCGCGTCTGGGAAAAAGGATAGACGTGGTATTGCTCTGTAACGGCATCATATTTTGCATTGAGTTTAAAGTCGGGCAGTCTGTAATACTGGAAGCGGATATAGATCAGGTGCTTGATTATGCGCTTGATTTAAAGAACTTTCACAGACTCAGTCGTGACAAGCTGATCATCCCGATCTTATGTGCAACAGAATTCAGCAATTCGTCTACAGATATTCATATGTCTGTATATGACGACAGGGTCGCAAATCCGCTGGTAACAGGAAAAAACAGCCTTTATGGTTTAATAGAAAAAGTTCTGGAATGCTTTCCTGATGAATCACCTGTGGATGACAGATGGATAATAAGTCCATATGCGCCAACTCCGACAATTATTGAAGCGGCCAGATCATTATACGAGAACCATTCTGTTGAAAACATAACCAGACATGAGGCAGATGATGTCTTCACGGACAGGACGATAGATTACATTCTAAAGGTAATCAAAGAATGCAAAGAGCAACATAAGAAAAGCATTTGCTTTGTTACGGGGGTTCCCGGTGCGGGAAAGACTCTCGTCGGACTTGACGTTGCAATAAAGCAGACATATCAGGGGAATGATGAACCTGTAGAAAACGAGCAGGCAGTATATCTGTCCGGAAATGGGCCTCTTGTGGCAGTATTGACAGAAGCTCTGGCACAGGATAATTACAAAAGGGCTCGTGAACAAGGGGAAAAGAAAAAACTAAGTGATTCACGACGGGAAGTTAAGAAGTCCATACAGATGATTCATCGGTATCGTGATATTATGCTTGCAAAGATAAAGCTTCCGATTGTTGATGGGTGTCTGGAGATAGACCCGGATAAAACCATAAAAAGAGAGAACCTGGGATATGGAGAAGTTGAGCACGTTGCAATTTTCGACGAAGCTCAGCGCTCCTGGACACATAAACGGCTAGCGGCCTACCTTAAACGTGGAGGAACTTATGGAAATAAGCTGAAGGTAGACAACTTCCCAATGTCTGAAGCAGCATTTTTAATATGGTCGTTAGATCAGATTGAAGACTGGGCTACAATAGTCTGCCTTGTGGGTGGAGGCCAGGAAATCAATACAGGAGAAGCGGGAATATCGGAGTGGATCAAGGCTCTGAATGAATCATTCAGAAACTGGGAAGTCCACATTTCTCCAAAGCTGACAGATGCTGAATATGCTGAGGGAAAGGTCAATGAACTGTTAAAAGATAATCCTAATGTTATATATGCAGAGGATTTACATCTGGCTGTTACCTTGCGTTCATTCCGCTCAGAAAAGCTGTCTGCCTTTGTACAGGCACTGCTTACATTTGATGAAAATGCAGCAAACCTGTATGAGGAGATAAAGGATAAGTACCCAATTGTTCTGACACGGGATATGTCAAAGGCAAGAAAGTGGCTTCATGAAAAAGTCAGAGGAACTGAACGTACAGGTGTACTTGTAACAAAAGAAGCGGCAAGATTTAAACCACTTGCTATTCATATACTTCCGTCAGGAGATGAGAATGCAGTTCATTGGTTCCTTGAAGATAAGGCGGATACAAGATCATCTAACTATCTGGAAGATGCAGCCACAGAAATACAGGTTCAGGGTCTGGAACTGGATTACACCTGCGTTCTGTGGGATGCAGACATGAGATACGAAAACGGTGAATGGCAGTACTATTCATTTAACGGAAATACAAAATGGATCAGGCAGACCGGAAGTAATGAAAACAACAGAGAAAAAATAAAATACATGCTTAACGCATATCGTGTTCTGTTGACACGAGCCAGAGCAGGAATGGTTATCTGTGTACCGGAAGGTAATCCTAATAAAACTCCTACGGGATTCTGGGAAGACAGTACGCGTTTACCTTCCTATTATGACGGCACTTATATGTACTTGAAAAGTCTGGGACTGCAGGAGATATGATTGAAAACAGCACAATGAAACAGGAGAATCTTACATTCAGACAGGCCACTGTTGACGACATACCCGATCTTATCGATTGCAGGATAAGACAGCTGATCGACGAGGGTCAGTCTCCAGATAAAGACATCGCTGCATCAAATACAGAATACTTCCGCGAATATATGGAAAGCGGACAGATGGAAGAGTGGGTATGCGAGGATGCCGGGAGGATAATAGCGACAGGAGCTATCCTTTGGTTCAGATTCCCGCCTTCGTTTACAAACGGTGAGGGCCTTAAGGCGTATATCACCAATATCTATACTGATCCGGATTACCGCGGCAGAGGTATTGCTCCGGCCATACTGAAAATACTCGAGCAAAGAGCAAGAGAAGCCGGCGTATGCCGCATATGGCTCGAGGCATCAAAATGGGGCAAGCCGGTGTATAAGAAATACGGATTCGAAGAAAACGATACTATACTGACGATCGAGACAGAGGATAAATAAAAGACTATGATCGATGCAAAGGAAGCCAGACAAAGGCTCATAGACGGCAATCTTAAATACATAGGCGCTGAGACCGCTAAGGGAGATATTTCTCCTGCGGTCCGCAGGCACACGGCAGAGAACGGTCAGCACCCGTACGCGATAATCATTACATGCTCGGACTCCCGCGTCATACCTGAGAGCATTTTCTCCGCGGGTATAGGCGAGCTCTTCGTGGTCAGGGTGGCGGGCAATGTCATAGATGATCACCAGCTCGGAAGCATAGAGTATGCAGCGGATCACCTCGGGACAAAGCTCATACTCGTTCTGGGCCATACAGGCTGCGGAGCGGTAGACTCCGCTATAAAAGGCCATGCCGGCGGTTTCATAGACTCTATCATTAAAGACATATCGCTGGCCATCGGAGGCGAGACAGATCCGTACAGGGCAAGCTGCCTCAACGTGAAGCATGGGGTGGAAGTCATAAGGCACGAGCTTGAGATACATCCGGTGCACGATCCGGACGGGCTCGTAGTCGCGGGCGCGATCTATGACATAGAAAGCGGAAGCGTGGAATTCATATAGGAGGAATTAAAATGATAGTACTGAATGTAACATATAAGTGCAAAGCAGGCATGAGGGAGAAGTTCCGTGAAGCGCTCAGTGCTGAGGGCCTCGATGCTGCCTGCAGAGCGGAAGACGGCAATTTCAAATATGATTATTACATGTCGACCGATTCAGACGATGAGATGCTGCTTGTAGAAAAGTGGCGCGATGCAGAGGCTCTTGCCGCTCATCAGGGGCAGGCTCACTTCAAGAGAATTGGAGAGCTCAAGGGCGACTTCGTAGAGGAAGCAGTTTTAGAGAAGTACATATCGGATAATGCGTAAGGAAAGGCCACAGATAATCATTCATGTGGATATGGATGCGTTTTACGCGTCCGTAGAGGTAAGAGACGATCCGTCACTGGCTGGCAAGCCGCTCATCATAGGCTCGCTTCCGAGTGAGCGCGGAGTAGTCGCCACCTGCAGCTATGAGGCGAGGAAGTACGGCGTCCATTCCGCCATGAATATCAAGGAGGCGTACAGGCGCTGCCCGCAGGGCATCTATATGCATCCCAACTTCGAAAAGTACAGGGCTGTGTCAAGGCAGCTGCGAAGCATATGGTACGATTATGCCGTGAAGATGGAGCCCATAGCGCTCGATGAAGCCTATCTTGATGTAACATACAGTGCCGGCAGCTTTGAGCGCGCGGGAGAGATGGCGCGCGAGATAAAGGCCCGCACCAGAAGCGAGCTGGGCCTCACTTGCTCAGTAGGCGTGGCCTACTCAAAGACGGCGGCGAAGACTGCAAGCGAAGAGAAGAAGCCCGACGGATATTTTGAGATAAAAACGGCGCAGGATTTCGTCGATCTGATGATAGACCGCGAGGTGAGATCGCTGTACACCGTAGGAGCGAAGACTGCCGAGAAGCTGAACCGGATAGGCATATACACGGTGCGCGACATACAGGACCGCAAGGATGAGATAATAGAGCGATTCGGCAAGCACGGGCAGCTTATTACAGAGCTTGCGTTCGGCATCGATGAGCGTAAAGTGGTAGAATATAAGCCTGAGGACGCCAAGTCGCTGAGCCGCGAGGTAACATTCCAGGAGGATACCGACAATTACCGCATGCTCGACGATGTGCTGGTGCTGCTGGCGCTTTCGGTCGAAGACAGAGCGAGGCGGCACGGTGTGCACGGAAAGGGAGTCACGCTCAAGCTGACTTACGCCGACATGCAGAGCATCACAAGATCGAGAGCCATCACCGCGGAAGACAACGCGGCGACCATATACAGCGAAACATCGAGGCTGCTCGATCAGGTAGAGAAGCGCCCTGTGAGGCTTGTGGGAGCAGGCCTATACAATCTTTCCCCTTACGAAGGCAGGCAGCTGACTCTTGACGACTATATGAAAGACTCCGAAGCCGAAAGGCAGGAGGTTATAGACCGCAAGCTTCAGGAGCTGCAGGCCAGGTACGGACTGGACTTTGCCGGCCACGTCGATGACATACTGCATGGCACGGTGCTTTACCGGACGATAGAATATATGCGCAAGCATTTCAATGACAATAAATGAGAGAGGACTAAGATGAGAGATTTTGAGGATTATCTGGAAAAGGCTATGGACATGGCAGAGGAAGCCGGTGAGATAGCAAAGAAAGCCGCCGGCGAAGCGGTCGAAAAAGTCAAAGAGTTCACTGAAGAGGGCGGAAAGGCCAGAGAGCTCGTAAAGAACGCGAAGGAAGAAGCGGCAGCCGTGAGCTTCGGTGCAAAAGAGAAGGTGCAGGGCATGCTGCAGGATGCGAAAGCGATAAAGGAGATAAAGCAGGGTATCGCTGAGCTTGAGGCTCTGCCTGAGATAGAAGGTTCTATCCTGTATACTATGGAGAAAGAGACCCTTTCGCACAGTCTGCGTTCACTTGCGCTTCTTATCGATGACAGCCGTCTCGATAACGCCTCGGTCGAAGAAGAGATCAGGAAAGTAATGGTAAAAGTGGTTCCTGACGCAGAGAAGGCAGACGGGCAGGCTCAGCAGAAAACAGAAGAAGAGCTGGCGATGGAAAACGCCAGGATGATAGCCTATAATTCCTGCGTAAGAGCGCTTGGAACACTCGGGCAGAATAAGTAGACTGTTATCCGGGCCATCAAGGGGGGACTATGGATCCTGTAATCATCAACAAGGAAAAATGCATAGGCTGCGGGCTTTGCGCAAGCGACTGCCCGAGCGGCTATATTTACATAGAAAACGGCAAGGCGAATACATACAAGGGCGGCTGCCTGGAGTGCGGCCACTGCTACGCGATATGCCCTCAGGGGGCTGTCACGATGCTGGGATATGACTGCACTGATGAGGCTGTTGTGCCGATGACAGAGCTGCCTTCAGATACGCTGCTTGCGGCAATGAGGAGCAGAAGATCGGTCAGACAGTTCACAGATCAGCCTGTAGAGGAAGAGAAGATACAGAAGATACTCGAGGCAGGCAGATACAGTCCGACAGGCGGCAACAGCCAGAATGTCGCATATACCATACTCGGAAGCAGGCAGGATGCCGCGGAGGCCATCTGCGTAGATCTGTTCCGCAAGGGAACGAGCCTTTCGAGCCGTTTCAAATCTTTCTCAGAGCGCTTCCACATCACGGATGACTTCTTCTTCAAGGGAGCGCCTCTGGTCATAGTTGTTACAAGCGCGAGCAAAACCAACGCCGGGCTTGCCAGCTCATACATGGAGCTCATGGCTGAGAGCCTTGGTCTGGGAGTCCTTTACAGCGGATTCTTTGTATCCTGCACTAAACTCAGCGTAAAGCTTCGCAGGCTGCTCAGAGTCCCTAAAGGCCATAAAGTGCGTACCTGCATGGTGATCGGTTACCCTGCAGTAAAATACCATAGGATAGTGCCGAGAAAGCCTCTTAAGGTCACATGGCTGTAACAGGAGAGGGTGAGCGATGCGGCGCGAGCTTGAGCATTTTATGATCGGTAATTCCTATGGGGGCAATCAGGACTGGTTCAGGACATTCATGATGAGAATAGGGGGCTGCGGGGCTGAGACAGCCTGCGACAGCAGCCTTTATTTTGCGCTGAGAAAAGGTGTAAAGGGTATTTATCCATTCGATACAGAAAAGCTCACAAAACGCGAATATGTGGATTTTGCGCACATGATGGAGAAGTATCTGTGGCCAAGAATGACCGGGATAGACAAGCTCAGCATATACGTGGACGGATATTCGAAGTATCTTGCGGACAGAGCTGTCACATGCATCGGCATGGATATGCTCGACGGGAGCGAGCCATATGAGGCTGCAGCGGCAGCTGTGAAGAAGCAGATAGATGACGGGTACCCGATCCCGACGCTCATACTGAACCACAGGGACCGTTCCCTGAAGGACTATGTATGGCACTGGTTCCTTATAAACGGTTATGATGAGAAAGACGGCACAATGATGGTGAAAACCGTTACTTACAGCGGATACCAGTGGTTCGATCTCAGAAAACTGTGGGATACCGGGTTCAATAACAAGGGCGGATTCGTTCTTTACCGGATGGATGCCGCTTCATACGATAAATAATTATCAGTAAAATATATGGGAAAACCTATTATAACCATAGATCTGCACGGAATGTTCCGTGATGAGGCGGTAAAAGTCATCGATAAAGCGCTGAAAACCGCTGACGGCAGCACTTATCAGATAAAACTGATCCACGGCTACAACCGCGGAACGAGCCTCAAAAGCATGATAACCGAAGAGTACAGGTATCACCCTAAGGTGCTGCGCGTGCAGCCAGGCGACAACCTCGGTACGACTATACTTGTTTTGCGTGAATTATGATGGAACCGAATTACGAAGAATTATTCAACAACATATGCTATGTGATAAAAGAGCAGCACATCAAGCTGGGATACAGTGACAACAGCAGATGGCTGTATTATCCGCTCAGCGCGCTCAACCACCTGATAGGCACTGACTGTGACAACGATGGGATGGAGGAAGCGCTCGCGGGCTTTTTTGAGTATACGAAGGACAGATTCGGGCCGGGCAAAGCGACTCACAAGGGAGACAGATTCTGCCTCCACATGGATCCACAGGCTTCCGCATACGTGAGAGACAACGTGCCTGAGGAGCCGTTCCTTGTGGAGCTCGTAGATACTCTTGCTGAGCACGGCACCACCATGGATCAGGTCGTTGACGTGTTCCGCAAATACTCGGACAAAGTGCACGCTGAGCCTGCAGACAGCGATGAGTTCGACATGCTCGTCTACTTTGAGGACGGCGAGCCTGATCCGTTCGTATACTGCCTCGCGGATGAGATGGGGCATATCACTTACCACAGGATGATAATGTCAGAACTGAAAGAGAGACTGTAAAAGGCAGATAAAACAGCTAAAACAGAGGGGGATCATCCCCGATCTAATAATAAAGAAAAGAGGAAACTAAAAATGGGCAAAATCACAACACCTGCAACAGAAGCACTCGATGCGGTAAACGCTAAGTACGAATTCCTTGAGGCTCCGGGAGCTATCAGCGGAGAGGATTATTCAAGGGCAGTAGGAGCTGACAAGGCTGCAAGACTTTTCAAGACTCTCGTCATGAAGGGCGACACAACAGGAAGCGTATATGTTTTCGTTGTTCCGGCTCTGGCAAAGCTGTCGCAGAGACAGACAGCAAGAGCTCTCGGCGAGCACGCTCTAGAGATGATAAAGCCGGTAGAGCTGAAGGCTCTTACGGGATACGTACACGGAGGAACATCTCCTCTGGGAATGAAGAACCAGTACAGAGTGATCTTCGATGAATGCGCGGGTGAGATGGAGACTGTCCTCATCAATGGCGGCGGAGGCGGATACCTTGTAGAGCTATCGCTTGATGAATTCGCGAAGGTGCAGCCGTACGAGCTGATGCCGCTCAAGAAGTAGGATACAGATTCCCGCATGATGGAGGCGAAGAGAATAGAGTATATGAAGAGGATGTTTTATTGAGCAATCTGATAACGCGGACAACAGAACTGGCGATGGCGGTGACCCTGAGATACATAGAACCGGGTGACACTGTAGTTGACGCTACATGCGGCACGGGGCAGGACACCGTGATGCTCGCGCGCGCGGTCGGCAGCAATGGAAGGGTATATGCGTTCGATATCCAGAGGAACGCTCACCTGCTGACAGAGGCAAGGCTCCTTTCGCATGGACTTACCAACGTTCGTCCGGTAGAGCAGTCGTTCGTCTCAATGGGTGAGCATATACCCGAAAGAAGTGCCTCCGCTGTGGTGTTCAATCTGGGCTATCTGCCCGGCGGCGATCACAGCATCACCACTACGGCGGACACAACTCTCGAAGGCCTCAGATGCGCGCTCGATATAATAAAACCCGGCGGTATAGTGACTGTCGTGATGTACGACGGCCACGAGGCGGGCGCTGTGGAGAAGAAAGCCGTTCTCGAGTGGGCTGAGGCGCTTGATCAGAAGAAGTATCACGTGGCTTATGTCAGCCTGCTCAATCAGAAGAACAACCCGCCTGAGATCCTGTGGATCACAAAGAAATAACTGAAAAGGAGGCATCAGCATGTTTGGATCACTATTCAGTACAGTCGGCGCAAGCGCGGGCTCACTGGAATCAAAACTGTTCATGTACGTCGTAGCCGGCGTCGCAGCGCTCGTAATAATCAACCTGCTCCTAGACGGGATCAGGAAATACATCAGAGGCCTTGATACAGCGGCACTCGGAGGACTTTTCATCTGGCTGGGATACAAGTCTGCGCAGCTGAGCCTCGTAAGCGTTCTTTCACATCTGCTGTATCTGATCGGAGCGACGCTCCTGATAATGGGGCTGATCATATTCATCATCATGATGATGATAAGACGCAAAAGATCATCTGAGAGAGGCGGCCCTCCTATGCCTAAGCATGCACAGACAACTGAAAAGGCCAGGGACGGCGGTGATGCAGAAGCGCAGAACGATGGCAAGCCAAAGGCGGAATGAACAGCAACACATTGAGATGCTGACAGGGCCAAACCTGTTTCTGCATCTGCTGACGCCTGTGATAGCTGTGGCTGAGATGGTTTTTCTGTCGGATACGGATTTCACGCGCAAGGACAACAGGCTGGTGGTGATCCCGCCGCTTCTGTATGGCACCGTATATCTGGCTAACAATATAATCAACGGCACAGGAGAGTGGCCGGATACCAATGACTGGTATCTGTTTCTGGCATGGGGCTATCCGTTAGGTATCATGATATTCGCGATCATATGCGTGGTCACCTGGCTGCTGGGCCTTATGATGCGCAAAGTGCACGTAAGAAGGATACGTGAAGGACAGAAATCGTAGAGATGAGTGAAGAAACCAGAGTGAACAAGGAAAGCGGCAAAAGTATCGTGGCTATATGCTACGATTTCGATAAAACTCTCTCGCCTGACAACATGCAGGCGCAGGGCTATCTTCAGGCGATCCATTATGAGAACCAGGACGAATTCTGGAAGGAGACAATGGATCTGGCGCGCACCCACGACATGGATTCGAATCTGGCGTGGATGTATCTGATGCTTAAAGGCGCCCGCGGCAAGGAGATATTCAGACGCGAGATGCTGGCCCGTTATGGCGCCATGGTTGAACTGTATGACGGGGTCGCGGACTGGTTTGACCGCATCAACAGTTATGGCGAGGAACATGGGGTCACTGTCGAGCATTACATAATCTCCTCAGGCCTCCGTGAGATGATAGAGGGCACGTGCATCGCTGACAAATTCAAGCGGATATATGCCAGCTCTTTCTATTATGACGAGGCGGGTGTAGCTATATGGCCTGCGCAGGTGGTCAATTTTACGGATAAGACCCAGTATCTGTTCAGGATATCCAAGGGAGTGCTTGATGTGAACGACCCGGCTGTGAACGATTATTTTGCGCCTGAGGACATACGCGTGCCGTTTGCCAACATGGTATACATAGGGGACAGCGAGACGGACATCCCGTGCATGAAGCTGGTAAACTCGTACAACGGATATTCGGTTGGCGTATACGATCCGAAGACGGGCGACAAGCGCAGGGTGCTGAAGCTTCTCGAGGAGAACAGGATAGGGTATTACGCTCCTGCCGATTATACAGAGGGCTCTGAGATCGACCAACTGATTAAAAGCGTAATCGACAGGGTATCGGAGAAATAAAATGAAAAAGAGACGTATAACATTCAATTCACCGGTGGTGCTGAGCTTTGTTATTATCAGCTTCGGCGTCATGGTGGCAAACTATCTGACAGCCGGTCTCAGCAACCAGATGCTGTTCATGACATACCACTCATCGCTGGCTTCACCGCTGACGTATGTCAGGTTCTTTACTCATGTGCTGGGCCATGCGGGATGGAGTCATTATATAAGCAATATGATGTATCTGCTGCTCCTCGGACCGATGCTTGAGGAGAAGTACGGATCGCGGACTATCATCGAAGTGATACTTATCACCGGACTGATGGCCGGCCTTGCGAACTGGCTGCTTTTCCCGACTGTAGGGCTCTGCGGAGCAAGCTCGGTAGTGTTCGCATTCATACTGATGACATCGTTCACGAGCTTCAAAGAGGGCGAGATTCCGCTGACAGTCATTCTGGTAGCGATAATCTTCATCGGGCAGCAGGTATATGACGGGATCTTCGTGCAGGACAACATCTCGAACATGGCACACATCGTTGGCGGCATCGTCGGAGCGGTCGCCGGCTATACACTTAACAAGAAAGACTAGAATGTTTCTCAGCGAGGTGGATCATGTGAAATATCCGGATGTGAAGCAGAAATACAGATTTGAGAAGGCCGCGGACCTGTAAACACGTGGTTTTGTAGGAGAAACAATGTCGCCATTACTAATAAAGGCTGTTACAGCCATTACACTTGCTCTTATATTTTATACGATAGGCGTCTGGTCTGAGCACAGGGCAAAACTTCTGAAGCCGGCACATCTCGTGTTCTTCTGGCTGGGTCTCTGCGCCGATATGACCGGCACCATGATGATGTCGAAACTTGCAGACGGTACAGGCGGCGGGCTTATGAGCGCTCATGGCATCACCGGAGTGATAGCAATAATACTCATGATGATCCATGCGCTGTGGGCAACTGTCGTACTCGTACGCAAAGATGAGAAGGCGATGCATACATTCCACCGCTTCAGCATCATAGTATGGCTGATATGGCTCGTGCCGTATATCCTTGGCATGGTTATGGGAATGCGCTGATATGAGACTCTTTATTGCGATAAACCTGAATGACGATATGAAAGACGCGCTCCTTGATGTGCAGGACACGATGCGGACCTACGGAGTGAGGGGAAAGGACACTTCTCCGGAGAACATGCACCTGACGCTTGCCTTCATCGGAGAGTACGATGATCCTGCGCGTGTAAAAGAGATAGTGGATAGCATTGAAATCAGACCTTTTGAGCTGAAGCTGAAAGGGATCGGAGCTTTCGGGGATCTCTGGTGGGTCGGTACGGATAACAGTTCGCCGCTCATGGCGATAAGCCGCAGACTGAGACGGGCCCTCGCGGAGGCAGATATTCCTTTTGATAAGAAGAAGTTTTCGCCTCATATAACGATCATTCGCAGGGCAAACGGAAAGCTCTCAAGGGAGGCTGCGAATGAGATAGCGGTAGATGACGGTGTTTCGATGACCGTCGATCATATCTCGCTCATGCGCTCGGACCGGGGCAAATACGGGATGATATACACAGAACTGTAAGAGACAGCGGAGGCCGATGATGCAGATAATACATGCAGACATAGTATATTCGAAAGACAGGGAACATCTGGCCGTGCATCCGGACAGCTATATCGCTGTTGAGGGAGGCATCGTAAAAGCCATATGGCCTGTGATCCCTGATGAATACAAGGGCGCGCCTGTGACAGACTATGAAAAGGGCGTTCTCATTCCGGCATTTTCGGATCTTCATGTTCACGCGCCGCAGTATCTCAACAGAGGGCTCGAGATGGACATGCTGCTCGCGGACTGGCTCGATAAATGCACATTCCCGATGGAGGCGAGGTATGCCGATCCGGAATTCGCGAAGCTGGCCTATGACGCGTTCGTCGATGACATGATCGCCAATGGCACACTGCATGCCTGCGTCTATGGAACTATCCATGCAGAGGCCACGTCATATCTGCTTGAGAGGATGGACAGCAAGGGCATGAAGGGTTTTGTCGGAAAGGTGAACATGGACCGCAGCGCTCAGAGCGATCTTCTTGAGGATACGGACGGATCGATCCGCGCGACAGAAGAATTCCTCGAAAAATACAGCGGCAACAAAAACACCAGGCCTGTACTGACACCGAGATTCGCGCCTACATGCACACGTGAGCTGATAAACGGCCTTGGGAAACTCGGCAAAAAATACGGTGTCGGCATGCAGACCCATCTCGTCGAGTCGCTTTGGGAGGCAGAGCAGGCGAGAGTATTGTTCCCTGAATGCTCCTGCGATACGGAGATATATGAGAAGGCTGGGCTGATGGATAACGGTCCGGTCATGGGCGGGCACTTCATATTCCCGTCTGAAGATGACATACGCATAATGCAGAAATATGACTGCTATGCCGTTCAGTGCCCTGACGCCACTATAAGCGTTATAGCAGGGATAATGCAGACAGGAGCTCTGCTCGACAGAGGGATGAAGATAGGGCTGGGCAGCGACATTTCCGCGGGGCATCACATAGGCGTATATACTCAGGCAGCCCGCTCGGTGCAGCTGTCAAAGCTGAAGCAGTTTTATGAGCCAGAAGGCAACCGCAAGATCACATTCCCGGAGGCGTTCTGGATGGCAACAAAACAGAGCGGAGAACTCTTCGGCGGCACAGGTTCGCTGGAGCCGGGCTCGTTATTCGATGCCCTTGTGATCGACGGGCTTTCGGATGCTGCAAGAGAGCTCACTCCGGAGCAGGTCGCTGAAAGATTCTGCTATATCGGAACAAAGGAGAATATCAAGGTGCGTTACCTGAACGGACAGGAGATATGAGGGAGGCAGAGGCCGTGACAGTAAGACTTGCAACGATCGAGGATAGTCAAATACCCCTACTTAGGCTGACGCCTTGAAGAAGGGGCTTGTGACTGCCCTGCAGTGGTCGGCTGATGCCTCCTGCATTTATTACCGGTCCGGACAACTCCGGATCGGCTGGCGTCACATCAGGGGTCATTGACCGGACCCCGTCGGCAAGAGACATGCTCTTCCCGGACTGTACCAGGTACTCATTTCCCATGCTGTACAGATTCATAGCAGCTATCCTGTCATCATTGGATGTGTATCCACATCCTGTGCATCTGAAGAGATGCAGCCTCTTATTGCGGCTGGCCTTGTCTCTTCGCCCGCATCTCGGACAGGTCTGCGAAGTGTATGCAGGATCGACATTGATCACCTTCTGGCCTCGCATAGCTGCTTTGTAGATAAGCTTTTGCTCAAGATCGTAGTATGACCACGATACGGATACATATCGTTCAGAGGTCTTTACGCGTTCAGTCGCTTTGCGGATGCCTGTAAGGTCCTCAAGTACGAAGAGTGTGCCTTTTGGGTAACTTTCAGCGAGTGCCTTGCTGATGCAGTGATCCACATCATTCATCCAACGGTTTTCTCGCTGGCCGATGGCCTTCAGTCTTCTTCTTGAGGATGGTGTCCCGACACGCTGGAGCTCTTTCCTGAGTGCCTTGTAGTGAGCTCGCTTTGCCTTGATCTGTGCACCCGAAAAGAATGTAGTCTTTCCGGATGAGTCGTAGGCAGCAGCAATGAAGCGTATCCCTCTGTCGATGCCGACCACATCTGTAAGCTTGTCATCGCTCACATCAGGGACTTCATGTGTCACCGGGATATGCAGATAGAACTTCCCGTGTTTGTGGACCAGCTTCGCTGTACCGAACTTGCCGTCAAGAGATGATGCAGGCTTTGCGAAATGCATCCTGCGTCTTCCGGAAAGAGTGTTGACTGAGAACACATCTCCATTGAGAGAATAGTCTCTGTTCCATACAAGGTCATACTGGGGTTTGGAGAATCGTATGATCTTCCATGACTCACCGGAAGATGACAGAGCTTTGTATTTAGCGACAACCGTACGGATAACAGACTCAGCCATCTGGGATCTCAGGGCAAAACGGGAGCGGATATCCCGATAGAGTTCATCGTGAATGTGCTTCTTGCTGGTCATACCTGTAGAAAACACATGCACTGAAACATAGTTGCATGCTGCAGTATATGCATGCATTGTACTGACCAGAAGATCCCTAGTCTCTTCATCGGGAAGTATTCGTACTTTGGATGTGAGGGTAACCTTCATGGCAGATCCAGTGGTATATATACAGGCAACAATACAAGAACCTATGTTCGGATTATATCACGAAAAGCTAGTATTTTCAAGGAGTTGAACGTTGCAATAATCCGCTGAAAACCGCTACTGTTCGCTGATTTACGGACCTTACGAGCCAGTCTGTTGACCCTCTATTATCAAAGTTTATTACTAAATCCATAATTAACTATTATGCGTAAGGAGGTAGAGGCAATTCCTCCCCTGCTTGTAGAAGGCAGGGGTATCCTTGCCTAATACTTGATGAAGGAAGTAATGACATCCAGCATTGTGTCCTTCGGTCTGGTGAACCTGGGCGTGCTGTCCTTCTGCGTATTCGTGCTCCACATGGGCATCTGGGGAGCGTGGAAAGGATCTCTCGCATCACAGACAGTCCAGGCTCTGATGTGCATGTACTACACACGAAAAATCGACGTATTCAATTGATAAAACATTATAAAAAGACTCAAAAGCATTTCCGCTCGGATTCTTTTGAGTCTTCTTTTTGTTTTAGTGTAACTATTCAGAACTCCCTCTGAATTTCGAATAATCGGCACGCTCTTGACGCCCGCCCAAGCGGGACCCGCCCCTGGGTTCCGCGTGCCTCATGTTATTGCAGGACGATCTCCG
>Ga0310695_10008775_pt1 | contig 15471 bp, 11 predicted proteins | sample RumenRJG_04DNA_FD_203882 | JGI IMG/M metagenome (GOLD analysis project Ga0310695, IMG submission 203882) | Bovine rumen microbial communities from Lethbridge, Alberta, Canada - RJG_04 (v2) (version 2) | ecosystem: Host-associated > Mammals > Digestive system > Stomach > Rumen | place: Canada...
ATCGCGGCTCCCGGTGAAAAGGTGACCTATAAGGTCAAAAACGGTCTGGCCATTGCCTATCTGACTGTCAAGACCGTGCAGGGCTCCCCGGACGTGGAACCCATGTACCTGAACATCGATGAGAGCCTCGGAACCATCAAGGCCATGAATGGCGACGATGATCATGAGACCATGTGCTATGGCAAGGTCCGTTTTGGCGAAAAAAATAAGGATATGAGTATCAAGGGGCGCGGCAATTCAACATGGAGCATGCCGAAAAAACCCTATAATATGACAATCTACAAGAATGATAAGTATAAAGAAAAAGACAAGGTAAGATTCATTGATGGGGGAGACAAATCCAATAAATGGACTCTTCTTGCCAACTATTTTGACAATGCTCTTATCCGCAACAAAGTCGCATATGATCTTGCACAAGATATGGAAATTGGGCTGGATTCCCAGTTTGTGGATCTCTGGATGAACGGGGAGTATCTGGGGAATTATCTTCTTTGCCAGAAGAAGGATTATAAGCATCATGACAACGGATTTGTCATTGAAAATGATCATATTCCCGATGCCTCTGAAGAACAGTTTAAATTTCCCAAGATGCATAACATGCCGCTGAAACACAATATGATCAATATTGATGATATCGGGGATACTGCAACGGATAACGGAGTAGACCTGAATTGGATCGAAGACTGGTTCACGGAGCGATGGGACACCGTTCTGAACTATGATTCCGAAGAGTATCAGAAATACTTCGATCTGGAGTCCTGGGCGAAGATGTTCCTGATGTTTGAAGTATCCAAGACCTATGACTGCTATGCCGGCAATATCATCATGTATGTCAACGATCTCGATAATGATGATGTGCTTCGCGCCGGTCCGGCATGGGATTACGACATTGCCTTCGGCCGCACCCTGCATAAATTCCTGGTAGGCGTCAGTGAACCCATTCAGGTCAATGCGGAAGGCTGGTACAACGACAGTATCGGCTACCTTGTCGCCGGGGACAAACCGGTCACTATGCTCCAGGAGCTTGGAAAACATGCCAGCTTCATGAGAGAGGTCGCCCGGGTCTATAACGTGTACAAGAGTGATTTTGAAGACCTGGCGAATGATGTGGATGCACAGGCTAAAGTGGTAGAGAAATCGGCGTTGATGGACCGGGAAAAGATGGGCCTGATCAATCTCTCTGCAGAGTATGTTGTGGCTCCCACCACCATGAAACTGCTGGGAACCGGAAAATACAGACTGAACTACAAAATCACTACCGGATGGGACGATTATATCTATAATCTGAAGGAATACTGCACCAAGCGCGTTATGTGGCTCAGCGACCATCTGGCACCGGGCGTGGATATCGTAACGTATCATGGCGGAACTGTGTCCACAAGTGTACAGGTGACGGATGAACCCGAGACAGCTCCGGACAACCATAACGGGGATGTCATCGTCTCAACGGGTGAACAGGAAGGATCCGATTCCTCCCAGCTTGTGATCGAGGAGACAACGACCGAGACCGGGAATAAATCCAGCCTGATCAAGACGGTCTTCTCGAGAATCAGATCGCTTTTTGCAAAAAAATAAGCAGAAGACAACATAACAGATTTGACCGCAACGGAACTGCCGGGCTGTTTCAGACAGCCCGGAAAGGATAAGGTAAATCAAATGAGAAAAAGGACAAAGACCGTGTTGACCATTATGCTGTGTCTGACCATGATCTTCGGAATCATGGGAAGCACGGCAATGGCTCTGAATGCAGAAGACTATACGAATGTCCCTTATCACTGCTATACCTACCTGGGAGACAGCATCTCCTGGGGGTATGGTCTGCATGAGGACATCGACCGGACAGACAAATTCAGCGTCGGCAGGCGGGTGCCCGGATCCTATACCGATCTCGTAGGCAGCGTATTGGAAAAAAACAATAACGCCACTGTCTATCCTGCGACCTGCTCCGGCGCCCGGATCAGCGATTATCGTTTCCTGCTGGAGCAGGGAATGGGACTGGAAAACCCCTATGTCAAGAGCAAGGACTGGTATGGTGAGCGCCATCCGGAACGAACGGAACAGCTGCTCCAGATGGGGCCTCAGATCTGTGAGGAAGTACGGAAATCGGATCTCATTACGATCCAGGCGGGGATCAATGACATTACAGCAACTATCGTGAATGCCGCCAGCGCAACCGGTCTGGTAGATCTTGTGAAGCTTCAGGAGATCTCCGGAGTGGAAGGAGTACTGGACTATGTAGCATTTGCACTGGAAAACGTAATGCAGAATCCCAACATAGTTGGCAGTTTTACGGATACGTTCCTGCAGGAAGCCGGCGGGATCCGTGAGAATATCGAAGCGGTGGTGGATCATCTCGTGGCAGTCGCACCGAAAGATGCCGACATCCTGATCCTTGGCTATCATCAGGCCACCAGCGGTCTGCGTGTGATCCCCGGAAGCGGTTACTCCCTGATCTTTGATCTCATCGACCGAGGGATCGATTTGTTCAACAACATTTACCGTGACGCAGCGGCAAAATATGACAATGTCACCTATGTGGATGTGCCGGATGCAACCAGCATCTTTTCCGCAGGAACTACAGTAATCGATGCGTTGGATGTCCCCGGTATCATTTCCCGGATCTCATCCGGAGAGGGTGCTGTGGACAGTGTGACGAAGAACATCCTCAAGGGACTGCACCCGGATGCAGCCGGCCATGAATACATGGCGGAACGGGTGATGGATACCCTTCGGGAACTCAACGGAGGAACTTCCGGGGATGACACCGGAATGCCCTTCACAGACGTGCACAGCGGTGACTGGTTCTGTCCCTACGTGAAATACGTCTATGAAAACGGCCTGTTCTCGGGAACTTCCGAAACCACCTTTGAACCCAATACGGCCATGACCCGAGGAATGTTTGTCACGGTCCTCTGGGCAAAGGAAGGAAAACCGGAAGCAGGAAACAGCTCTTTTAAGGATCTGGGCGCAGACTGGTATAAGAAAGCAGTCGCATGGGCAGCATCGAACAGCATCGTCGGCGGATACAGCAGCGACAGTTTCGGACCGGAGGATCCCATTTCCAGAGAGCAGATGGCGTGCATGATGCATCAGTTTGCCCGCTATAAGGGTTATGATGTTTCTGAGAACGGAGATCTGACTCGGTTCCATGATGCGCAGTCCGTGTCTTCCTATGCGGAGTCTGCGATGAAGTGGGCCACCGGACACGGTGTGATCAGCGGCACCGATCAGGGACTGGAACCGAAAGGGACCGCAACCCGCGCACAGGTTGCGGCAGTCATGCAGGCATTTGACACCAGTTTCAAATAAGAGAGCGGTTACAGGAGTAAAGACTTGAAAGCAGTACAATGGTCTTTTCAAAGGATCGAAGAGAAATATCTTTTAAACACGGAACAATATGACCGGCTTCGTGGGGCATTGCAGGCGCATATCGTTCCGGATGACTATCCGGAGAGCACAATCTGCAATATCTATTATGATACACCGGATTATGAACTGATCCGGCATTCCATGGAGAAGCCGCTGTATAAGGAAAAGTTTCGCGTCAGAAGCTACGGAGTTCCGGCGAAGACCGGGTCCGTGTTCATGGAGATCAAAAAGAAATTTGACGGGATCGTTTACAAACGGCGTGTAATGAGCGGCGTTGGAGAAACCATGGAATATCTCCGGGGCGGAGAAGAGCCGGAGGTCACCGATCCGCAGATCCTTCAGGAAATCCAGTGGTTCCGGCATAACTATGAACTGGTCCCCAAACTGTTTCTGGCGTATGACCGTCTGGCATTCCGGGATACGGAGGATCCGGAGCTTCGGCTGACGTTTGACCGGAACATCCGATTCCGAACCGAGAATCTGGATCTCACCTGCGGGGATTACGGAGTGAAACTGCTTCCGGAGAATCAGATCCTGATGGAAGTGAAGATCCCGGGAGCCGCACCGGTATGGCTCTCCCATATTCTGAGTGAGCTGAACATCTTTCCCATTTCATTTTCCAAGTACGGAAAGTGCTACCAGAAGATGATGGAAAGAAACAAAGAAATCATTATGGGGGTAGACAACTGTGCTTAGTAGTATTACATCCGCCGGAATGACGACGGTAACTTTTCTGGGCTGCATTCTGATGGCAGTAGTGCTGGGAATAGGAACAGCCATCGTTTTTTCCTTTAAAACAAGAAACTCCGCCTCCATGGCGCTGACCCTGTCCATCATGCCGGCAGCGATTGCTCTTGTAATCATGCTGGTCAACGGAAACGTGGGCGCAGGTGTTGCTGTGGCCGGAGCCTTTACCCTGGTCCGATTTCGCAGCGTTCCTGGCACCGCCCGGGAGATCGCAGCCATCTTTGTGGATATGGCGGTTGGTCTCGCCTGCGGAATGGGTTATGTCGGACTTGCAGTCCTGTTCTTTGCGATCATGGCCGTGCTGGTACTGGCACTGACGCTGTTCCGCTTCGGTGAACGGCACGGAAACCGGCAGCTGAAGATCACGATCCCCGAGAATCTGGACTACAATGATCTGTTTGACGATCTGTTTAAGAAATATACATCCAGCTGGGAGCTGGTCCGGGTTCGGACCACCAACATGGGCACTCTGTATGAGCTGTGCTATGATGTGGTATTGAAGGACGAGACAAAGACCAAGGCATTTATGGATGAGATCCGATGCCGCAACGGGAACCTGAATATCACACTGGGACGTGCCATTGAGGGCGCAACACTCTGACGAATAACAACAAAAGACGGAGCTACGTGAAAACGCAGCTCCGTCTGTCTGTTTTCCGGAAAGTCAGTTCAGTGCATCGATGGCATAGCCGGCATACAGCGCAGCACCATAAATCATCGCTTCTTCATCGATATCGAAATCACAGCTGTGTACATTGTGCAGAGTGAGAGGCAGATCCGGATTTCCGGTCCCGAGATAGGCATAGCAGCCTTTCAGTCCTGTAGGTGCCATAAACTCGGCGTAATCGTCTCCGTTCAGGGACAGAGCACGGTCGTTGATGACCTTCTCTTGCCCAAAGAGGGAAACGGCAGTACGTGTAGCCATGTCGTTGATGACCGGATTATTGATCAGCGCAGAAGTAACTTCGGTAAAGGAGACCCTGGCGGTGCCGCCGAAAGATAACGCGCACTCGCCGGCAATTTTCTCAATCTCTTCGCGAACGAACAGGCGGGCCTTCTGGCTGACGGTACGCGTCGTGCCTTCCAGAAAGGCGTTGGCAGCAACGGCATTGTAGATCGTGCCGGAGACCATTTTGCCGACGCCGATCAGCAGTGGCTCGATGGGAGAACTGAGGCGGGTGACGATGGCCTGAAGTGCCACAGTCGTCTGGCAGGCGATATACAGTGCATCCACTCCAAGATGAGGGGTGGAAACATGGGAGGATTTTCCCTGAATCTCAATACGGAATCGATCCACGGCAGCGTTGTTGAGGCCCGGTTTCAGCCCGATGATCCCAACCGGAAGATCAGGGGCGCAGTGAAGACCGAAAATCGAGGAGACACCTTCGATGGCTCCGTGTTCCACGAAACGTTTCGGAGCACCGCCAGTCTCTTCCGCCGGCTGGAAAAACAGCCGAACTTCACCGCGGAACTGATCTCTGTTATTCTGCAGGATCCTGGATGCGGCAAGCAGACATGCTGTGTGGGCATCGTGACCGCAGGCATGCATAACACCCTCATTTTCCGATGCGTATGATGCGTCGCTCTTTTCCGTAATGGGAAGCGCATCGATATCCGCACGGAGTGCGATGGTGTCGCCTTCTCCCTTCGCGCCGCGGATGATCCCGATAACACCGGTGTCTCCGATCCGTTTGTGAGGGATATCCTGCTCGTCCAGATACCGTTCAATGAATAATGCGGTCTCATATTCCATATCGCTGAGTTCCGGGTGCTGATGAAGATGTCTCCTGGTAGAGATCAGGTCCTCTTTCAGTTCCCGCGCCTGTGTCAGAAGTCGTTCCGGATGCTCCATATCTTGCCTTCCTTTTCCGTTTGTTTGAGTTTATATTACAGGATTCGCTTTGTCGAATCAACAGTGTTCGCGGGGAGAAAAGGAGAGGCCCCGCGGCTTGATGCGGATATGTGCCAATTGCCAATTGATTAAAACACTGCCGAGTGATAAAATTTAATGCGATTGAACAAAAAGGAGTATTGGTAAAGTCTATGTGGTTCTGGTTTTCTGTTATTGCACTTATTTTTTGGAGCGGTTCCGACCTGTTCTCCAAAATCGGTTGTCAGGATAAATCGGATCCGTACAGCCATCTGAAGATGGTTATGGCCGTGGGCCTGGTAATGGGTATCCACGCATTTATCGAGATCTTTTTTGCGCATGTAGATATCAGCTGGCATGTGCTGCTGAAGTACCTTCCTGTATCGTTGCTGTACATCTCATCCATGGCCATCGGATATCTCGGTCTTCGTTATATCGAACTGTCCATTTCTTCGCCCATCTGCAATTCCTCCGGCGCCATCGTGGCCATCCTGACCCTGGCGGTGGACGGGTTGGGTTCCATCGTGGCACTGCAGCTTCTGGCTGTGGGATTTGTCATTCTGGGAATCGTCGGCCTTGGAATTACGGAGGCCACGGAAGATGAAGAGCTGCGCAAGGCTCGGCAGGAAGCGTGCAATCACCGGTATACCAAAAGCGTGATCGCAATCCTGATCCCCATCATCTACTGTCTGCTGGATGCACTGGGGACCTTTGCCGACAGCCGGGTGCTGCTGACCCTGAACGAGGATTCCGCCAATACGGCCTATGAACTGACGTTCCTTATTGTCGGGATCTGCTGCGCCATCTATACGCTGGGGATCAAGAAACAGAAACTGGTATTCAAACAGGAAGTGCCCAAATACGCCGGAGCGCTGTGTGAGACAGCCGGGCAGTATGCGTATATCTATGCGTTGGCGGATGAAGCTCACGTGGCCCTGGCGGCACCGATCATCAGTGCATACTGTGTCCTTTCTGTGGTATGGAGCCGTCTGATCCTGAAGGAGAAACTGTCCTTCAAACATTACGCAGCCATCGTCATCGTCGTTATCGGTATCGTGATACTGGGATTGTACGATGCGTGATCAAATAAGCAAAAACAGGAGACAACTATGAAAACACCTGCATACAAAAGAGTACTGATCAAAGTCAGCGGCGAGGCACTGGCCGGCGGCAATTCCACCGGACTGGATTTCGCCTTCATCGATGAAGTCTGCAAAGCAGTCAAACAGTGTGTGGATATGGGCGCTCAGGTAGCCATCGTTGTAGGCGGAGGCAATTTCTGGCGCGGACTGAAAAACGGCGAAGGTCATATGGAACGGTCCAAGGCCGACCACATGGGAATGCTGGCTACCGTTATGAATGCCCTGGCGGTCTCTGACCGGATGGAACAGCAGGGCATGAGCGTCAAGGTCATGACCAGCGTTGCGATGACGACGTTTGCGGATGTCTATACCAGAAGAGATGCCGTTGCGGCACTGGAAAATGGAACGGTAGTGATCTTCGGCGGCGGCACCGGCAATCCATTCTTCTCCACCGACACCGCCGCGGCACTGCGTGCCTGTGAGATCGGCGCAGATGCCATCCTTCTGGCAAAGAATGTGGATGGTGTGTATACTGCCGATCCCCGTACGGATCCCACTGCAGTCAAATATGATTCCGTACCCTATGCGGAAGTTCTGGAAAAGCACCTCAATGTGATGGATATGACGGCGACCAGTCTTGCCATGGACAATAAGATCCCCGCAGTGGTATTTCCGCTGGCGGATCCGGAAAACATTGTGCGCGCGGTTCTCGGTGAGAACGTCGGCACTACAGTAACTTTGTAATTTTAAACTCGGAATATAACATAGAAGGAGGAAAGAAACATGTCGGAATATCAGGTATTTGAACAGAAAATGCAGAAGGTCCTGGATACGCTGGAAGAAGCACTGGACGGCATCCGTGCCGGAAGAGCCAATCCTGCCGTTCTGGCCAAGGTGATGGTGGAATACTACGGAACTCCCACCCCCATCCAGCAGATCGCTTCCGTATCTTCTCCGGATGCCCGTACCCTTCTGATCCAGCCCTGGGATACCAAGGCGGTCAAGGACATTGAAAAGGCGATCCTGAGCTCAGATATCGGCATCAATCCCCAGAATGACGGTCGGAGCATTCGTCTGATCTTCCCGCAGCTGACGGAGGAACGCCGTAAGGAACTGACCAAGCAGGTCAAAAAGTACGGTGAAGAAGCCAAAGTCTCCGTGCGTAATGTCCGCCGTGATGCAGTAGATAAGATGAAGAAACAGCAGAAAGCGTCGGAAATCACGGAAGACGATTACAAGATTGCCGAAAAAGACATTCAGAAGCTCACCGATGACTTCACGAAGAAAGTCGATGATGTGATCGGAAAGAAAGAAAAGGAACTGATGGCAGTCTGATGGCAGAGTTTAAAAGATCAGAACATATTACGGCGGGGGAGATCGATCGCAATAACATCCCCCGCCATATTGCCATTATTCTGGATGGCAACGGACGCTGGGCAAAAGAGCAGGGGAAACCCCGTACCTTCGGACATGCTAAAGGCGCGGAAGCATTCCGTACGCTCTCCTATTACTGCCAGTCTCTCGGGATCAACTACCTGACCGTCTATGCGTTTTCCACGGAAAACTGGAAGCGGTCCAAGCTGGAAGTGAGCACCATCATGAAGATCCTGGGGCAGTATCTGCAGATCGGTATCGATGAGATGATCGAAGATCAGATCAAGATGCGGATCTTCGGCGATGTGTCCGTTTTGTCGAAAGATCTGCAGGCACTGGTACAGAAGACCAATGAACTGGATGATCAGATCCAGGTGGAGAATGGTTTTCAGGCCAATCTCTGCATCAATTACGGCGGACGTGATGAGATCGTCCGTGCGGCAAAACGCTATGCAGAGGAAGTCCGAAACGGTGTCCGGGAGAATGACCTTTCAGAGGAGGATTTTTCCGGATATATGTATTCCGCGGGCATCCCGGATCCCGAGCTTCTGATCCGGCCGGGCGGAGAAAAGCGTCTGTCGAACTTCCTGTTGTGGCAGTGTGCGTATTCGGAGTTTTATTACACGGATACCTTGTGGCCGGACTTTACGCCGGCAGAACTGGATAAGGCGATTCTCGCCTATCAGAAACGTGACCGCCGTTTCGGCGGAGTAAAAGAGGACAGTAAAAATGGTTAAGTCATTGTCGATACTTGGCAGCACCGGTTCCATTGGGAAGCAGAGCATCGCTGCGGCCCGCCACCTCGGGATCCCGGTCCGTGCGCTGACGGCGCAGAGAAAAGTGGATCTGCTGGAGGAACAGGCCAGGCTGGTGAAGCCGGAGTATGTGGCGGTATTTGATGAGAAGGCAGCCAGGGATCTGAAAGTGCGATTGGCAGATACTTCCATCCGCATCGGTTCCGGACTGGAAGGATTGATGGAGGCGGCGACGCTCTCCTCTGTGGACTGTGTTGTTACCGCAGTGTCCGGGGCCATCGGCCTTCGTCCCACCATGGCGGCGATCCGGGAAAAGAAGAGGATCGCGCTGGCCAACAAAGAAACTCTGGTATGTGCCGGAGATGTGGTCATGGCTGCCGCAAAAAAAGAGGGAGCGGAGATCGTTCCGGTGGATTCGGAGCATTCCGCGATCTTTCAGTGCCTGATGGGCCGAGAGGAAGGAGAACTGAAAAAGATCCTCCTCACCGGATCCGGCGGCCCATTCCGCGGCAGAAAACGGGAGGAACTGGAAGGAATCACCCCGCAGCAGGCGGTCGCCCATCCCAATTGGAGCATGGGTGCAAAAATATCGGTAGATTCGTCTACCATGATGAATAAGGGCCTGGAATTTATCGAGGCCATGCATCTGTTCCAGGTGGATCCGGAACAGATCCAGGTGGTGGTACATCCCCAGAGCGTCATCCATTCCATGGTGGAACTGGTTGACGGAACTGTGATCGCCCAGCTGGGCATCACGGATATGGGCCTTCCGATCCAGCTGGCCATGACTTACCCGCAGCGCTGCGCCTCTCCTTTTGAAGGACTGGATTTCTGGAAAATGTCCGATCTTACCTTTGAAGAACCGGACCTGGAAAACGTTCCCTGTCTCCGTCTGGCCATGGAGTGTGCCAGAGAGAGGGGAATCGCCCCCTGTGTCATGTCTGCAGCCAATGAGATCGCTGTCCACAAATTCCTGGGCGGGGAACTTGGATATAACCGCATTTATGACGCGGTGCAGGCAGCGGTGGATCATTTTGATCCGGTTGCGGACCCGGATCTGGATACGATCCTGGAATATGATACACTGGCAAGAGAGTATGTAAGGGAGAATTTCTGATTCATGTATATCGTTATAGCGATCCTCCTGTTCGGGATCCTGATTGCGGTCCATGAGTTTGGACACTTTATTACGGCAAAAGCCTGCGGTGTGCAGGTCAATGAATTTTCCATCGGCATGGGTCCGCTTCTTCTGCATAAGCAGAAGGACGAGACCCTATACTCTTGGCGCCTTCTTCCCATTGGCGGTTTCTGTGCCATGGAGGGAGAAGATGAATCATCGGAGAATCCGAGAGCCTTCGGGAACCGGAATTTCTTCCAGAAACTTCTGATCCTGTGTGCAGGATCTGCCATGAATTATCTCATGGGCGTCGTGCTTCTGGTGATCGTCTTTGCTTCTGCCTCCGGGTTTTCCACCACACAGATCCACAGCTTTCTGGAAGGATGTCCCTATGAGAGCAGTGAAGGACTGCAGGCCGGGGACCGATTCGTCTCCATCGATGGTCATAAGATCCGATTCGCCGGAGACGTCTCCGAATGGCTGGGCGACGGCTCGAAAAAACAGACCCACGATATCGTCGTGAAGCGGGATGGTGAGAAAGTCACGCTGCAGGATTTCAATATGGTTCCGGTGGAATATGAAGGACGCGGACTGCAGTACGGGATCCTGTTTCAGACCGCCAAAGCGACTCCCGCCAGCATACTGTCCTACTCCGTGCGGTGGTCGGCAGAGTTTGTCCGGATGGTCTGGGAAGGCCTGCGGCAGCTGGTATCCGGAGCCGTGGGGCTCAAGGATATGTCCGGACCGGTGGGCATCGTCAGTGTCATGACGGAAGTTGGCGAAAGCTCCGAGACACATTCGGATGCGGTAAAAAACATTCTGTATTTCTGTGCGTTCATCGCAGTGAACCTGGCTGTGATGAACATGCTTCCGATCCCCGCGCTGGATGGAGGAAGGATCTTCCTCATGCTGGTGACGGCACTGTTTACTCTGCTGTTCCGGAGAAAACCGGACCCCAAATATGAAAACTACATCAATGCAGTGGGCATGGTTCTGCTGCTCGGTCTTATGGCTGTAGTGATGTTCAATGATATTACGAAACTGATCATACAATGAGGAATGATGATATGACGAAACGGGAACTGACAAAAAAACTGATGGTGGGCAATGTAGCGGTCGGCGGTGACGCGGCAGTTACGGTACAGTCCATGTGCAATACCAAGACCTGGGATGTGGATGCTACCATCGCTCAGATCATGGATTTCCATGCCGCCGGATGTGACATTGTCCGGGTCGCGGTACCGGATATGAAAGCGGCGGAAGCTATTTCCTCCTTGAAGGAGCGTTCCCCCATACCCATCGTCTGTGACATTCATTTCGATTATCGGCTGGCACTGGAATGTGCCGACCGGGGAGCGGATGCCATCCGCATCAATCCGGGCAACATCGGCGGCGAGGAGAATGTCCGTGCCGTAGCGGAAAAGTGCCGGAGCAAGAACATTCCCATCCGTATCGGTGTCAACGGAGGCAGCCTGGAAAAACGCCTTTTGGAAAAGTACGGCCACCCCACGGCGGAAGCCATGGTGGAGAGCGCCAGGACCCATATTGCGCTGCTCAACAAATTTGACTTTGATGACATCGCCATCTCTCTGAAGGCATCTTCCGCTCCTCTTACCGTGGAAGCCTACCGTCTGGCAGCAGAAACATTCTCATACCCGCTGCATGTGGGCGTTACCGAGACTGGAACCGCATTTCAGGGGACCATCGTTTCGGCGGTGGGAATCGGGACGCTTTTGAATGAAGGCATCGGAAACACCATCCGCGTTTCTCTGACGGCAGATCCGGTGCAGGAAGTCCGTACCGGTGTGGCGATCCTGAAAGCAGCCGGGCTCCGTACCGGCGGAGTACGTCTGGTGTCCTGTCCCACCTGCGGGCGTACGGAGATCGATCTCATAGGACTGGCAGAAGAAGTGGAATCCCGTATCGCCGGCCTTGACCGTGACATTACCGTGGCCGTTATGGGTTGTGTCGTCAACGGTCCCGGAGAGGCGAGAGAAGCCGATTTTGGCATTGCGGGAGGAAAAGACTGCGGACTTCTGATCCGCAAGGGAGAAGTGGTAGGGACCGTTCCCTATGACAGGCTCTGTGATGAGCTGATGAACATGATTGCAAGCGAGGATTGAACCGTGGAGAATACTCCGTTTTTAACAATGTTTCCGGAATGCCTGGACTACTCCGCCATGTGCGGAGGACTGTCTGAGGCATACATCACCCGGGTTGACGTGAATATCGACGAACAGTCCATGGCGGTTCAGGCTCATTTCAATAAACGACCGGCACCGGCGGAGGTCAATCTCATCTGCGAGACCATCCGTGCGGTGTATAACCTGAGAAAAGTGGAGCTGCTCCCGGATTATCCCAAACCGAAGATCAACGTTCAGCCAAAAAGTCCGGAGTCCCAGAAGGGACGCCCGGAGGGAACCGTGCTGATGGGAAGAAACATCCGGGGAACGATCCTGCCTATGTCCGACCTGGCTATGGACTCCGGAGCGGTCATCGTGGAAGGTGACGTCATATCCGTGGAGTCCCGGAAGCTTCAGAAACGCGGCGCGGCGGTGCTGATCTTTGATATCACCGACCTTACCGGATCCATCCGGGTCTCCCGCTATCTGCGAAACACCGACGATCAGGGGATCCTGGACAAGATCCAGAAAGGCGACCATCTGGTGGTGCAGGGAGATATCACTTACAGCCGTTACGATGAGGATATGATCCTGGAACCCAGAAACATCATGAAAGGCAAACGGTATATCCGTCCGGACAATGCCCCGGAGAAACGAGTGGAACTGCACATGCATACCCGGTTCTCTGCATTGGATGCGCTGACGGATCCGGAAGCCATCGTGGCCCGCGCGGCACAATGGGGGATGCCCGCCATCGCTGTGACGGACCATGGCGTCTGTCAGGCGTTTCCGGATATCTGGAAAGCAGGAAAAAAGCATAAGATCAAAGTCATTTACGGATGTGAGATCTATTACGTCAATGACATGGAAGGCAACCGTGCGGTACACGGCAACTGCAATCTCCCGCTGGATGCGGAATTTGTGTCATTTGATATCGAGACTACCGGACTCAACGCGGTGAATGACCGCATGACAGAGATCGGAGCTCAGATCTTCAGAGAAGGGGAGATCATCCGGGAGTTCAATACATTCGTGGATCCGGGGATCCCCATCCCGGCGGAGATCACCCGCCTGACCGGGATCCGGGACGAGGACGTCAAAGGTGCCCCTTCGGAAAAAGAAGCGATGCAGATGTTTCTGGAATTTGCCGGAGATCGTCCGCTCATTGCACACAACGCGGATTTCGACACCGGTTTCATGCATGCCGCATGCCGCCGTACCGGACTGAGGTTCTCACCGGTCTATCTGGACACACTGGCACTGGCTCAGGCACTGCTGCCGGATATGAAGCGCTTCAAGCTGGATATGGTGGCCAATCATCTGAAGCTGCCGAAATTCAATCACCACCGCGCTTCGGATGATGCCATGGTGGTGGCACAGATCATGGCGAAGTTCCTGCCGATGCTTCGGCAGCATGGGGCAAAGACCGTGGACGATATCGAGTCGGTCTATCACCAGCTCAAACGTACGGATCTGGCCCGGTCCCGCCATATGATCGTACTTGCCAGAAACAAGCAGGGACTGAAGAACCTGTATGAGCTGGTCTCTCAGTCCTATCTGAAATATTTCCACAAGACTCCGACGGTGCCCCGTTCTCTGCTGATTCAGCATCGGGAAGGTCTTCTCATCGGTTCCGCCTGCGGCATGGGAGAACTGTACGGTGCTGTGATGCGCGGGGAAGACTGGGATGCTCTGGAGAAGATCGCGGAGTTCTATGATTATCTTGAGATCCAGCCGCTCGTTAATAACGGCTTCCTCGTGGATAATGCAGTCGTGAAGGACTACCATGTGCTGGAGGACTATAACCGCCGTATCGTCGAACTGGGAAGACGCATGAACAAACCGGTCATCGCCGCTTCCGATGTCCATTTTCTGGATCCGGAGGACGAGCAGTACCGTCATATCATGCAGGCCGCCAAGGGATTTTCCGATGCGGACCGCAATTGCCCCATCTATTTCCGTACCACGGAGGAGATGCTGAAGGAATTCGAATATCTCGGGGAGGAGACGGCGAAGGAAGTAGTCGTGACCAATACCCGTGCCATCGCGGATATGGTGGAAGAATTCGAACTGCTTCCCCAGGGGCTGTTCCCTCCGGAAATCAAGGACTCCGCCAAACGCCTGAAGGAACTCGTGCTGGGGAAGATGCACAGCATGTATGGCGAGAACCCTCCGAAGATTGTGACCGACCGTGTCAATCAGGAGCTTAATACAATCCTGGACCATCACTACGATGTGATCTACATGTCGGCGCAGGAACTGGTGAAAAACTCGCTGGAACACGGATATCTGGTGGGATCCCGAGGCAGTGTCGGGTCTTCCATCGTGGCATATATGTCGGATATCACGGAAGTAAACTCCCTGCCTCCTCATTATCTGTGTCCCAACTGTCAGCATTCCGAGTTCATTACCGACGGAAGCTATGACTGCGGCGCGGATATGCCGGACAAGGTCTGCCCCGAATGCGGCGCCCCCATGCGCAAGGAAGGATTCAATATTCCCTTTGAGACGTTCCTTGGATTCCCAGGAAATGAAAAGACACCGGATATCGATCTGAACTTCTCCGGTGAATATCAGGGAAAATCCCATAAATATACAGAGGTCCTGTTCGGGTCGGACCACGTGTTCCGTGCCGGTACCATCGGGACCATCGCTGAGAAGACGGCGTACGGATATGTGCTCAACTATCTCAAGGAACGGGATATGAAGGTAACCAAGGCGGAGGAAAACCGTCTGGCTTCCGGACTGGTTGGCATCAAGAGGACCACTTCCCAGCATCCCGGCGGACTGGTCATCATTCCGCAGGATCTGGATGTCACGGATTTCTGTCCGGTACAGCATCCGGCAGACGACAAAGACAGTGATATCATCACCACCCATTTTGAATACCACTGCATGGAATCCAACCTGCTGAAACTGGACGAACTGGGGCATGATGACCCGACGATGATCCGTATGCTGGAGGATATGACCGGAGTGGATGCCCAGAAGATCGAGCTGGGAGAAAAGGAAACGATGCAGATCTTCCTTTCTC
>Ga0310695_10008777_pt1 | contig 15470 bp, 14 predicted proteins | sample RumenRJG_04DNA_FD_203882 | JGI IMG/M metagenome (GOLD analysis project Ga0310695, IMG submission 203882) | Bovine rumen microbial communities from Lethbridge, Alberta, Canada - RJG_04 (v2) (version 2) | ecosystem: Host-associated > Mammals > Digestive system > Stomach > Rumen | place: Canada...
GTCATCATCCGACACGGAAATTTCCTTACAGTATACGCCAACCTGACCGACATCTACGTGAAAAGTGGGACAAAGGTCTTGAAGGGAACTCCTATCGGGAAAATATACGAAGATTCCGACGACAAGAACAAAGCAACTTTATTTTTTCAAGTATGGAAAGAAAAAAACCTACTTAATCCACAACAATGGTTGAAAAAATAAAAGAGATTATTATCTTTACGCGACGAATAAAAATGGCTGATTGATATGGATAATAAAGAGAACCAAGATTTAGATTTGCTAGATGTTTTAAAAAACATCGGCAGTGCGATTGCGAAATTTTTCACTTTCTTATTTACTGCAATAGGATGGCTCTTTAGGCTGATTTTCCAATACAAATACGCATGCATCGCTATAACATTGCTATTCGTGGCATTAGGCCTTTTCCTGAATAGGGAACGAGTGTACAGAGGAGAAACTGATCTGAAGCTAAACTCTTACCCTTCCTATTTCGTGAAGGACATCCTTGACCCTTTGCACCTGCAAAGTGTTAATTGCGACACAGTAAATCTCAGTTCGAAATTGAGTCTATCCAATTCTGAAGCCAAATCCATCACAGACATACAAAGCTTCTTTTACATTGATATACAAAACAATGGAAGTCCAGATTATATCGACTACTTAGGAAAATTCGACGCGAATGACACGACAAACTCCCTTCTCACCTGGAGGCTCAGGATTAGAGTCGAGGCAAAAGACACCGCCATCTTCCCAAAAATGACGGACGCCTTGTCGCATTTGCTCACCAACAATGAGCAAATGAAGAGGGAGAACGAATTAAGGACCGCTCAATTAGACGACCGAATTGCCTTCATTGATCGAGAGATTCAAATGTTGGACAGCCTGCGTAAGAAAGAATATTTCCAGAAGGAAAAAGACATTTCAGTCTCTATGGACAAAACAATATTGCTGAATGAGCGAGAGATGAAATTGTTCCACACCGACATGTTGGATTTGAATAAACTGAAACAAGAGTTGGAGTGGGAACGTATTTTCTACTCCCAAGGATTTGTCTTTGAAAACGATTTCAACTATGACCCTCGACCGATCAACAGGAAATCGAAAACCATACCGATGTTCTTCTTCCTGGGATTATTCTTCAGCATAATCATTTGTGGTGGTTGGGAATTCAAACAAAAAATTGGTAATTATTTAAACAGACGTATTTGATGTCTAGGATTTATAGATGGGGAATCATAGGAGCCGGGCATATCGCCGGCTCTTTTGCTAAGGGTTTGAAAAGGTTACCCAATGCCAAATGCTACGCCATAGCATCCCGTGACGGAAAAAAATCGGCCTCATTCGCCGAAGAGTATGGCTTTGAAAAAAGCTATGATTCTTATCAGGCTATGTTAAACGACCCAAAAGTGGATATCGTATATGTGGCTACCCCAAACAGCTTCCACTACACGCATACTATGATGGCGTTGGATGCGGGCAAACATGTGCTCTGCGAGAAACCCTTCGCCCTCACATGTTCCCAAGCGATGGCCATGATGCGCGCCTCCAGAGAAAAGAACCTTTTCCTGATGGATGCGATGTGGAGCAGGTTCCTCCCTTCGGTGATCAAGACGGCGGCATTACTGGAAGAGGGCACAATCGGCAACCCTTTGTTGTTACAGGCGGAGTTCGGTATCCACCCGAACTATGACGAGAAAAGCAGATTGTTCGACCCCAAATTGGGAGGCGGATCCATCGCAGACATCGGCATATACCCTATCTTCTTGGCCCTTTTCTTATTCGGAGACCCCCTTTCCATGGATGTCTCTTCTATTCCAGCCCCTTCTGGCGTAGACATGACGACCACCATCATCATGACCCACAAAGGGGGCAAGATGAGCGTGCTCACCTCCTCTTTCGCTTGTGAACTGGAGTCGGACGCGAAAATCACAGGTGATGCGGGCAGATTGAGGCTCTGCAGGATGTTCCACATGCCAACCACCCTTATGCTTAAACATGGGGCGGAGGAAAAAGAGGTGGAAATCCCCGTTGAAATGGAAGGAAATGGATATAATTACGAGGCGGCAGAAGTAATGCGATGCATTGACGAAGGGAAGATAGAGAGCGACATATGGAACCATTCGCAAACATTACGCCTACTAAACATTGTTGAACAAGCGGCAAAAGACGCATTCCTAAATTTGTGATGCTGTGGTATTGAACTATATCTGGATCGGATTCTTCTTGGTGGCGATGGTGGTTGCTCTGTTCGAGGCCATCTTCTACCATGACCTTGCTGTCTTTGAAAGAATCGTCTCCAGTACGTTCGAAATGGCGGAGTTCGCTGTGATGAAAATCGCCCTGCCCTTGAGTGGCGTGATGATTCTTTGGCTCGGACTGATGAATATTGGGGAGAAGGCCGGCGTGGTGAAGGTCTTGTCCAGATTGATTCGCCCATTCTTCTCGCGACTCTTCCCAGAAATACCGAAGGACCACCCCGCCAATGGGTTGCTGGTGATGAACTTCGCCGCGAATATGCTGGGACTGGATAATGCGGCTACCCCTATCGGACTAAAGGCGATGGAGAGTCTGCACACTTGCAATCCGAAGAAGGATGTCGCCTCCGACGCCCAAATTATGTTCTTGGCACTGAACACCTCCGGTTTGACGATCATCCCGATAACGATTCTAGCGCAACGCGCCATCATGGGGGCCACGAACCCTACCGACATATTTGTCCCTTTACTGATATCCACTTTCTTTTCCACAGTGACCGCCATACTATACGTTGGCATCAGGCAAAAACTAAACATCTGGAACAAGGTTGTCATCGGTTGGATTTTAGGCATCGCACTTTTCATCACGGCTATCGTCTACCTTTTCTCCGAGCTAAACAGCCAAACAGCCTTCGGACTATCCAAGGTCGGAGGCAACTTCCTCTTGTTCCTCATCATCATGGTCTTCATCGGAGTAGGTGTGATCAAACGCATCAATGTCTACGAAGCCTTCATAGATGGCGCCAAAAAGGGGTTCGCCACCTCGATCAAAATCCTCCCTTACTTGGTGGGAATGCTCGTTGGAATCGGTGTTTTCCGGGCATCCGGCGCAATGGATTTGATATGCCACGGACTGACATCCTTTTTCTCCATGTTCCTCGATGACACGCGCTTTGTGGACGCCTTGCCGACGGCCTTGATGAAACCGCTCAGCGGAAGCGGCGCCAAGGCAATGATGGTCGAGACGATGAAAGTCTATGGAGCGGATTCTTTTGTGGGAAGGCTCACCTGCCTCTTCCAAGGAGCGGCGGATACGACATTCTACATCATCGCCTTGTACTTCGGCTCCGTGGGCATCAAGAAAACCCGCTATGCGGTGACAGCAGGATTGGTGGCTGACCTCGGTGGAGTGGTGGCCGCCATTATCGTCGCCTATTGGTTCTTTGGATAACAATCATTCCCTTGTATTATGATATATTACCAGTCTGAAGATATCACAATGCCTAAAATCGCCAAGCGGAAAGTGTCGGCTTGGGTGAAAGAGGTCGCTAAACGACATGGCTACAAAGTGGGAGACATCTCCTATATCTTTTGTTCCGACGAAAAAATTCTGGAGGTGAACAGGCAATACCTCCAACACGACTATTACACAGACATCATCACGTTCGACTATACCGAGGGGAATACGATTTCGGGCGACCTCTTCATCAGTTTGGACACCGTACGCACAAATGCGGAACAATTCCATACCACCTACAACACCGAGTTACACCGTGTAATCATCCACGGCATCCTTCATCTTTGCGGCATCAACGACAAAGGACCAGGAGAGCGAGAAACAATGGAAAGGCACGAAAACGAATCACTCGCTCTTTGGAAGGAGATGAATGAGAAAGATTAACAACCCCAACCGATACCAACAACGTTTTTGCAGAGCCATTTTTGCAAACATTAACGATAAATGAAGATTTTTTCTTTCAAAAGATATTATCTTTGCGGAACACATAGGTATATGTGATCGAATAAAAATGTGGTCAATACGGGAGAGAATCCCAATAAAGTATATGATTGATTGAATGGGACATACAACAGTAGTGGAAACATTAATAATTTAATTATCATAAAATGAGAAAAAGTATTTTATTCAAAACGATGGTGGTAGCCTCATTGGCGTTACCAACCATGATGGGATCATGTAAAAAAGATGACAAGGCGGATGCGCCGGCCAAACCGAAAGTGAAAGTGGAGAGCGTAACACTGAACATCCACGACACGACCATCTTCGCAGGCGAAAACTTCACACTCACCGCTACCATATTGCCTGCCAACGCAGATACGCAAGACGTAAGCTGGGAGAGCTTGGACAAGAGCATCGCCGATGTCACCTCCGCAGGCTCAGTATTCGGCGCACAGAATGCGGGAAGCACCTATATCGTCGTCACTACATTAGGCGGCAACCACAAGGACTCTTGTAAGGTGACCGTCCTCAAAAACATCGATTTCAAGGACGCTAACCTTTTGGCGGCTTTGGTTAAATCAAGCATCAATGCGGACGGTGACGACGGAATCTCCCCTATCGAGGCTAAAAACGCTAAAACCATAGACGTCAGCGGAAAGAAGATCGCTTCATTCGACGAGTTGAGCTACTTCACCAATTTGGAAGAGCTGACTTGTAGCAACAACCAAATAGCTTCACTTGATCTTTCCAAATTGACCAATCTGAAGTCTTTGAGCTGCGAGAACAACAAATTGTCTAAACTTGACATCTCAAAGAACAGCGAGCTGACCACACTTATCTGCAACAAGAACCAATTGGATACGCTTGATATCAGAGAGAACAAGAAACTCGCTGACCTCTTCTGCGGAAACCAAGCGAACGCATTGAAATTGGAGCTCACCATCGATCAATTCAACACGGTTTGGAAAGAGAACGGAACCGACACGGACAACAAGAATGTCGAGATGGTGATGAACTTCTTCGATGGTGCGGTATTCCACTCTGATTCTTTCGGAGGAGATGACTTGAAGAACGGGGATTCATTCTCTTTCAATTCAAAGAAGAAACAATTCAACTTCCGTCTCCTCGATAACGAAGGAAACGAGTTGTCCTTCTACGACAACACTGTCTTGAGACAAATCGTATGGACCAGCTCCGACGAGAGCGTTGCCACCATATCTGCAGATTATGAGGACGGAGAAGAAAGCAACACGGCTCAAATGACCGTTAAAGCTGTCGCAGCCGGCAACACCGTAATCAAGGGTACTGTAAACGATGAATACACGATTTCCTTCAATTTGGAAGTGAAATAATTTCACATTACAAGATGATTAAAAAGTATCCCTTGCCTTTGAAAGGCAAGGGATATTTTTTTCATACGACTATTGTACCTCTTTTTTTATAAATGGCAATCGTTAAATTGTCGTATTCGTCAAAAATTCAATGTTAATTTTACTCAAAAACAACAGATCACGCCATGGATGTCGAAAATTTATTTTATTTTTACACAAATTAATCTTTGAATATTGATTCAGCATGAAATTAATTAAAAAGTTTCTGATCACGACAGTCGCTGCAATGCCTGTCTTTTTGTGTAGTTGCCCAAGAGAGAGCTGTGTGGACGAACATGAACCCAAAGGATACGTGGTCAAAATGAAGAATGATTATTCAGACAACGTATTAGCAAGTATGTTCATTTACAAAGAAGACACGAATTATTGTTGCACCACTGTAAAAGGGCATACCATAAAAATTACAGAGGATTTCTATAAATTTAATTGTCGTTCGTTTGATATAGCCGCATACACCTCCATAAAATCAGAAGAGTGGGATAAATCTTTGTCAGATTCTTTATCCAAATATGTAATCGACACTGATCCGTTTGAGGAGGTTTATGCTTATTATAAGATAGACTATAGTAATGAAGATCTAAAGAGAATTATAAACAACAAGGAATTTAATAAATTTAAAAGAGAGAAATGAAAAGGAAACCTATTTTTGTTTTGACAACTCTTGCGTTGATTAAGACATCGCAAATGTTTGGATATGAACCTGGAACACATTTGTTAGGATGTAGGAACGGAGAAGAAGTACGATGGGGACAAAGTAAAAATTATAAAAATGGTTGTCACCCATCCTACAACTATTTCTGTCCTGGAGATCTTGATGATGAGGATCAATGCAACTACACCTTAGCGGGTTGCGCGGCAGTGGCGATGGCACAGATTATGTACAAGTGGGGCTATCCGGAAAAGTCCAAGTATAACAGCTACAATTGGGACAGAATTCCGCCCGTTTTAACGGATGGTTGTTCCGATGATTGTCCCCAACTGATTCGTGATTGCGGGACCGCCTGTAACATCCCCCATACTACCTGATCCTTTCATAGCATATCACCGCATTGCTGCCCCCGAAGCCTGAAATAAGCTTCAGGAAGCATGATTTCTCCGTAGCGATAAGACGTTCACAGATGGTCATGGGCTGCACCACACCATATTGCTTGTACCCTAAAGTGGGCAAGACACAACCATCCGACAAGGCGGAGATGGAAAGGATGCACTCCAACAATCCCGCAGCACCTAACGTGTGCCCATAGTATCCCTTCAGGCTGAAGGTAGGCACCTCGCTCAGTCCTGCACGGCTGATGGCCCATGACTCCATATCGTCGTTGTAGCGGGTAGCCGTGCCATGCGCACAGATAAAGGCGATATCCTCCCTCTTCACATTTTTCATGGCGAGCGTTGTGGCGTTGTAGAGGCCCTCTCCCGTACGGGAAGGTCCCGAGATATGGTTCGCATCATTTCGGTTGCCTCCAGCTCGCCAGACGAAGGCATTGGCCGGCAAGGAAGCGTCGTCCGACACCTTCTCGAAGACCATTGTCGCAGCCGCCTCGCCAAGGTTTAGTCCCACCCTCTCCGCATCGAACGGCTTGCACCGCGAAGGAGAGAGAGCTTTGAACGATTGGAAGCCGGAGACCACGAACTTGCTCAGCACATCTCCGCCCACCACCACGGCGTAGCGGTAGCCATGGGTGCGCATCCGGTCGAAGGCTAACAATTGCGCCGCCACGCCCGATATGCAAGCGTTGCTCACCACCACCACCTCGTTCGGGTTGCCGAAGTAGTCGCCCAGTATCTGCGCCGAGCGCCACAGCTGCGCCCTATCCGTCTCAAATCCCTCATCATTGTCTAATAGCGACACATTGCCCTTCGTGGTCGAAAGGACAAAGAGCACCTCGGGGCTACAAGGGTCAATACCCGCTTTGCAGATAGCCCGCTTGGCGGATAGTAGGATGATCTTCTCGAAACGGGTGAGACGCATGGAGAGCGCTAATTCACGCTCCACCAATCCATCGATTTCAGTCCAATCGAGCAACGAACCGAAGAAGGGTTCCGGCAAATCGAACATCCCCTCGTGGAGCGTTCCCTTCGTCACGCCAGCCTTCACGTTCGCGTAGTTCTCTTCCGTCGTATAGCCCAACGAAGAGATAATATTGTTAGATAGCACCTGTATCATGATACTCAATAATTCATTGTTCAGCAGGGACATGGTCCGTCAGGACGACACGCATCTCGCCTTGCGCCACAAGCACGCCCTCGGAAAAGACCTTCGCCTCATAGATGGAGACGGAAAAGATCGGTTCGCCCTGCTCCTCCACCGTCGTTTCAAGAAGCGCACCCACCTTAGGCAAGGAGAGGATATTCAGATTCTTCACCGAAGCGACCACCCCGATACGGATCGGGAGATGGCGGGAGAGATAGCCGATATGCGTCGCGCAAGTCTGGGCGATATTCTCCATGACTCCCCCTTCGCTCAGGCAATTCTCCCGCACCATCGGATGTTCCACCGGAACGGTAAAATCGGTGTGGCAGAAGTGCTGTTCACATTCCAACAGCCTATCAACCAGCAGGAAAGGTGCCCGGTGAGGCAAAAAAGCGGAGGCGGTCAGCGGACTATTCATCTCTGTGCGATTTTACAGACGACAAGGCTATGGCCCATCCCTAATCCGTCGTGGATCGCCTCCACTTCAAGGCCCGCATCATTGACACAACGGATCATATCCTTGGAATAATACATTTTACTGTTGCCGTTCGCCATGGCGGTGAAATAGAGGCTGATCTGCGCGAGGCAGTACGAAGCGGTCTCGAATCGTTGCCTATCCCAGAAGGTCTCCATGATGAAGAGGCGGGCATTGTTGTCCATCGAAGCGGCGGCGCGGCGCAAGATGCTGACCACCTCCGTCTCGCTGAAGCAGTCGAGGAACTGGCTCATCCATATCGCGTCGAAGCCCGTAGGGAAAGGCACACGCTCGTCCAAAAGGTTCGCGCCATGTCCGTGGATCCTATCCGCGCCAGGCAGGCCCTTCGTCTGGGCACGCATCATCTCCAGTTGCTGCGGAAGGTCCATGATGGTCACCTCGGCCTCCGCGGAGTGCGTGACGCAACGTGTGGCGAAGCGACCCGTATTTCCCCCGACATCCAGCAAACGCTTGCGATGTCCGTCGAAGACGATGTTCAGCGCCTCGTCGAACGAGCAGTCCGAATAGTAATGGTCGAAACCGAACCAGCTCTTCTGCACCTGTTTAGGCAGTTGGGAGAGACCCTCGTAGATCGTCGGCCACTCGCCGAATACCTTGAGTCCTTCAGGCTTGCCGTTAAGGATAGCCTCCTCCAGGCGGAATAATCCCAGATAATTCACATCATGGTTAAAATCCATATTGACGCGCACCATATCGTCGTGCAATAGGAACCAGCCCGCCTTCGCCAAGCGGAAGCGACCCTCCTTCAGGATGACGGTTCCGATCGTCAGGGAAGACTCCAGCAGGCATTGCGTACCATACTTGGAGAGATGGGCACGCTCCGCCACCTCTTCCAACGTCAAGCCATCCTTGTTGTCGTCCAACAACTGGAGGATGCCGAACTTAACCATAAGGCGGGAGACCTGAAACACGACCGGTCCTGCGGCGATCTCCTGAGCGAGTCGCTGCGCCTGCAACGCCGAGAAGCGTTCCTTTCCATAGATCTCTTTTTGAGGGGATTGTAATTCCATACGCTAATTTATGATTTCCAGAATTGATAATAATTGAACCACTGAAGCGGATATTGCCGGACGATTGCCTCCAACTCCGCCACAAACTGCTTGGCGAGGAACTCCGCCTGCTCCGTCGAATTCGCGGCCTCAGGGGAAGTCCGTAACAACCTGCTATATCCGTAATATTTCGAATGGGTTATCTTCACGATGAAGAGAGAAACGACCGGCACGTTCAACTGTGCCGCTAGGCGGAAGGTCCCGACAGGGAAATCGGCCTCACCGTCCAGGAAATCCAAGGAGATTTTCTTCTTCCCTCCCAGGAAACGGTCGCAGGGGATGGTGACCACCTCCCCCTCCTCCAGCGCATTTTTGATGGTGAAGAGGTGCGACATATCCTCCGATACAGGGATCAAATTAATATTCATCTTCCCGAAGGCCGAATCACGTCGGTCCTGAAAACCGCCACGTTCGCCCCCGAAGATGATGCCATTCATACGTTTCTTTTCCTGACGAATGGAGAGTCCGGCCATCTCCAGATTGCCGAAATGAGCGCTGGCGATGATAAAACCGCTCTCTCCATCCAGATATTCAGAGACGACATCCTCACCCTGCATCTCCACCTTAAACTGGGAGGAGTACCCCGCAAGGATGGCAAACTTATCCAACACGACCTCGCCAAAAAGGAGATGATTGCGACATGTGGCGACGAAAGCCCTCCAGCTGGAATAGTGGAGATGGTCGTGGAAGTAGGAATAGATGGCGCGATAGCCCTTTCGGGCGAAGATCAGGTAGAAAGGGATGACAAGGTAGAGCACAGGGTAGAGCCATACGACCCTCACCTTGGCGAGGAACATCAGCAGGAAATTTTGGCCAAACCATCCGCCCCCCGTTTTACCTTTCCAATCCTTATTCTCCATCCGTCATGGGAGCATTATTAGATTCCACACAATCTTGGAGCAACTCGCGCATCTCCTTGAACATACGTTCACAGTGGCACATCTCGCGGGAAAGAAACGGGTAGAATTCCGGCCACTGCTCCTTACGATGGATATCCAATCCACCGAGATATCTATAAATACGGGAGACCATCGTCCCACATGGTTTCTCAAACTGCTCCTGCCACTCCGCATCGGCGAAGAATTGGTCCACCACCACCTTGTACTTCTTCATCAGTTCAAACATCTCAAGGCGTTTGCTGAGCTTCGGGTGATTCAACTCAAAGATGACATAGGCACCGTCTCGCGTGGCATCGAACTTCAGCTCGACCCCCTTGATCTTTGTGTTATACAAGATCCACTTACGCTTACGGTATTTAAATCGGGGGAGCTCAGCGCAGAAAGCGTCGAAACCCGTCCAGAATTCACGTTTTAATATCTTGACCTCTTCCCTTGAGTACATGAGAAAACAAATTTACCGCAAAAATACGATTTCCCGCTGAAAAATAAAAAGGCGCACGGAGACGATTTCTGTCCGCACGCCCACATAAAATATTTATTGCGAATCACTTCACAGTCGAACGGATTCTGCTAAGCGTCTCCGGCGTAATGCCCAAATAGGAAGCCACATAGATGGATGGCACCCTCAAGACCAGGTTCGGCTTCTCGTTCAAGAGAATTTGATATCTTTCCTTAGCGGATTTAAATATCGTATTCTGGATCCTCTTTTTCTTCAAAAGAAGGGTCAATTCCGTCATCAACCTGAAGAAACGACGGATTTCCATATCCTTGCTACACAACTCCTCACACTCTAAGCGAGGGAACAAATAGAGCGTGGTCGGCTCCAACATTTGGATGAACCGACGGCTAGGAGACTGATTAAAGAAACTCTCATAATCAAGGAAACCATCCCCCTCATGCGCAAGCTGTTCCGTAATTTCCTTGTCGTGTTGCAAATAATACACGCGTACCAAGCCCTCAGACACATATCCCCAGAAACGACTCACGTCACCTTCAATCTGCAAAAACTCCCCCTTATTCAACCTGATTATGCGTGTGTAGGATCTTATCAACTCCTTCGATTCCTCGGAGAGATTCACATCGAGATTCTCTCCCATCACATTTTTTAAGAAGTCATAAAAAAAGACTTTATCCAGACTTTCCATATCACATACATTTTTTCATTATCGTACAAACGTAACAAAAAAAATACTAATTGCAAATATTTTTTTTGATAATTTTTAATAAGTACCCAATGAAATGATATTTCCAAGTCTCATCAGCGGTCTCCACGACCACCTCTTCCTCTGTCGAAACCGCCAGGACCTTCACCTCCCCACCCTGGGCCAGGGCCTTCCCTAGGAGCCATGCGACGATCCCCATTCGGACGGCGATCCTCCATATCTGGTTCAGTCTCCCCTTTAGATGCTTTCGACCCCAGGGTGTTGAATTTGTATGTGAATTGAAAAATAAAATAATTACCCAAAGTATTAGACCATGTTTCGACGATGGAATTCTCCGTGATTCGGCGGGAAAGGTTGCTCTGTTGCCCTAAGATATCGAACACCTTGAACTTGAACGCACCGGCGTTATTATTCATGAACTTGAACTGCTTGGTCAGGCTCGCGTTCCACAGGATAGCATCTTTGTCGAACATATCACTATACCCACTATAGTAGTGGTAATCGATATCCGAGGCAAGGATCATATTCCATGGCAGGTTCACGTCAAAGTTCAAGCCCGACCCAAACTCCTCGGTCTCCGTCGTACTATTCTGGTAACGACCCGTCACATACAGGAAAGCGTTGAATCTGTCGTTTTTATAGCCCAGCTGATACTTCCCGAACAGATCGAGCATACCCAAAACACGTCTCAGCCCATTATCTTCGAAAGAGACGTCCCGGCTATAACCCGCCTTCGTATTGCTGGAGAAGAGGAAACTACGATGCTTTCGGAAAGGTGTGCTGTTGGAGAACTGCGCGCTAAGATCCCAGTTGCCATTCACATTGGCACGATGATACTCCTGCGCACCCGTAGTCTCATCATACAGGATGATGTTGGTGATCGCATTCACCACGTTGCGGAAAGTCACGTTCGTCATGATGCTGCTCTGCTTCGCCTGATTATATTTCTTATACCTGGCGGAAACAGTGTTCGTATACGAAGGCTTCAAGTCAGGGTTACCATACCGCAGGTTCAACGGGTCGCTCTCATCGATCACACGCTGCAGGTCCTCCACATCCGGTGCGGAACTCTGTCCGTTGTAACGGAGCATCAAGTTTTGCTGTTTGCTGAATCGATACATGTAACGCAAGCTAGGCGAGAAATTGAGGACAGTCTGTTTCGTATCTTTCCCCTTATTCGCCCCCAAGAGATTCTCCGTCGAAGAGATTTGCGGTTGCAAAGCGAATCCGATGTTATAATTCATCTTGGCGCCTCTACCCTGGAAACCCAATTCCGCCCGATGGGTATTGTAATCATTCTCCACCGAGCTACTGAGCGAATCGAGCATACGGGACAAATCGGAAGACTCGTACACGTAAGAATACGAGTCAGAGCCACGATGTTGGAAACGATACTTGACCGTCAGGAAATGCTTAGGGAAGAGAGGCTCTGTATAGGACGCCTCTGCGGAATAGTTGAAAGTATTCTTTCTCTTATCCGTCCAACGATCCGTCATCAACGAAGAGTCCACCGACTCATCCATGTCAAATTCATCCTCATAGAATCGGAAATCCGTACGGGTTACAGAAGTTTGATCGGAAGGGGAATGACTATAGCCGGAACTGAAATTCAAGCCTAGGTTCCTTCCCTTCTCGTTCAACTTGCGGACAAAGCGCAACGAACCATTCAGATTCAAGTTGTCGCCATTGTTCCTGCGAGAAGAGATCTTCGAATAATTCATCTTGTGGGAACTATTATAATTCGAGGACAAGCCCTCGTTCTTCCCGAAGGTATGCGAGTAACTCACATTAGGCCTGAAGACGATGCTCGTCATGGAATCAGGGCTCCATTTAAACCGGAAGCTACCTGAGAAGTTATCTGTATGTTTCAGCGACAAGGTGTGATCATCCGCATATGTCGTTCCCCCATGGCGGAAAGTCTCCCGGAAGGTGCTCTTCTCCAAATCATTTTTGACGTGGCGGTACTGCACATTGCCTCCGTAATCATAATGTTTGTTCTTCTCCTTGGCGAAAGTGGCACCCAACGTGGAAGCGGTATTGATTCCGTTATCCTGGGAAGCTGCCCTGTCACTATTACCATCATAGCCATTCTTGTTCGTGTTGTTGGAGGAAGCCACCATGGAGAAGTTGGAGTTGTCAGTGAATTTGCTGACGTTTCCACCCAGTTCATATCGCAGGTCCGGGTCGTCGACGCGGAGATCAGAGCCCAATCCACCGAAGAAATTGCCAATCCAACCATCCTTCATACCCTTCTTCACGCTCAGATCGAGCACCATCTCGTCCTCATCATCGTCCACACCTGTCAGTTGGGCGGATTCACTTTTCTTGTCGTATGCTTTCACATCCTTCACCATGTTGGCGGGAAGGTTTTTCAGGGAGACTTTAGGATCATCGGAAAAGAACTCCTTGCCATCCACCAATATCTTCTTCACCTCCTTACCATTGACGATCAGCTTACCGTCGGTGGTCAACTCGGCGCCCGGCAACTTCTTGACGAGATCCTCCAGCATGGCGCCATCGGCCACGCGAAAAGAGGAGGCATTATAGATCAACGTGTCCTCCTTCACCTGCAGAGGCGTCATCGTAGCCAAGACCGCCACCTCCTCGATCAGTTGGTTATCCGTTTTCAAGGCAATCCTGCCCAATTCGACCGAACTGGTGTCCACCGGCACTTTCACCTTCCGATAGCGGTCCACATAACCCATGTACGAGGCACGCACCAAATAATCCCCCACATTCACGTTCTCAAGGAGGAAAGCGCCATCCTCGTTCGTTATATCTCCCTTCACAATGGAACTATCCGAAGCGAAGAGTAGTTCCACATTCGCATAAGGCAATGTCTCCTTCGTTTCCCGATCCGTCACCTTTCCCGCAAGAGTAGCGGCGGAGAGAGAGAAAGAAAACGCACAAAGTAAACCTGGAATCAGGAATAGGCGACCATTAAAAATACTCATAACAAGACAATTACGATTAGACCAGTTCGGATTTTAGTTACGGAAATCCTCCCGAAATTCACTTCTCAAATACACTTCTGAATGGTTTTAGACAAAGCGTCACCCCGAAAAACTTTCCGAAAATCGGGCAAATATACTATTTTCACAGATGAAAATGCACTTTTCGAGGAATAAGTTCATTTTTCTTTGCTTATGAATCAGATTTAACTAATTTTGCGGAGATAAACACGATGAAAAACGCGCGAGAATTCTGTAAGATGTGTGGAATTCTAAAAGGAGATTTGAAATAGAGTATTAATCATTATACACTTATTGAAATATGAAAAAGAAATTCTTTACACTTATTGGCAGTGTGGCATTATGCGTATCAGGCATGATGGCGCAGGAAGTGGCCACATGGGAGAATTGGGCCAAGTCGGCGATAACCTTCACCTTTGATGATGGTGCTAACGAGGTCAACTCTCACTCATGGGCCGCAGATGAATTGAACAAATATGGGTTCAAAGCCACATTCTATGTGGTGACGGGATGGACTCGCGATTGGAGTGCCTATAAACAGATGGCACAAAAAGGACATGAAATCGGAAGCCATACTGACTCCCATAGCGGAAACTCAGGTGAGTTGGCTTCTTCTAAGAGTACGATCGAGAGGCAGATCGGACAGCCTTGTTTGACCATTGCCTACCCGAACTGTAATGAAATCAGCAATACGCTCAACTACTACATCGGTGGACGTATCTGCGGTGGACAGACCAACAGCAAATCCCCAGGAAACTTGGCAAGATTCGATTGCCAAATCTGTGGTACCGAGGGTATCAACTCACAAAGCCAGATGACCAGCAGATGTTCTGGCGCCAATGGAGGATGGATGGTATTCCTGATCCACGGTATCCAGGGTCGTCAAGCGAATGGTAGTTATTCTCCTACAAGTGCGGATGCCTTCACTGGTACGCTGCAATGGTTGAATCAAAACAAGAGTGACTATTGGGTATGTACGGCACGTGACGCCATCATGTATTTGAAGGAGCGTGACGCCGCTTCTTTCAAAAAGATTGCGAGCGACGCATCCAGCGACACCTACTCTTTGACGCTCAACCAAAGTCTCACCACTAACACACTGTGTAAGTGGGATTACCCATTGTCTGTCCGCGTGCCTATGCAAAGCGGTTGGTCCAACATGACAGTAAAACAGAGCGATAAGGAACTTGAATTCGAGGAGAAGAACGGTTATGTATATTTCAAGGCTATCCCAGGTGGCGGTGACATCGTGGTTGGCTCCGGCAAACCAGCCGTGCCAGAACCTGAGTTCACATTGACCGTTGCATCCGCCGAGAAGTATTGCAAGGATTCTTCTTACTCTATCTCTTGGACGTTGGAGGGTGATGTGGATGGCA
>Ga0310695_10008779_pt1 | contig 15468 bp, 16 predicted proteins | sample RumenRJG_04DNA_FD_203882 | JGI IMG/M metagenome (GOLD analysis project Ga0310695, IMG submission 203882) | Bovine rumen microbial communities from Lethbridge, Alberta, Canada - RJG_04 (v2) (version 2) | ecosystem: Host-associated > Mammals > Digestive system > Stomach > Rumen | place: Canada...
TGAGCCGTACGCCAAGAGTCTAAACTCTTTCGACTTGCATGGCTTAATCGAATCCCAATAGCAGTAGCATCTGCCAGGATCAAACAGAATTGAACACATAACAGACATAATAAAATAAATTATGAAGTACGCTAAAAAAATATAGACGAGTAATTACACTAAAATTTGTGTCATAAAAAGTTCTATAACCAAATTTCACCACATCTACAAAACCAACATCATACCCAAAAAAACTCAGGTACTCATGAAAGCATATTCAATGAATAAAAATATAATCAATAAATATGATAATTATAGCTACATGCGGAAAAGCAACCATCATAGTCATAATTGTCAAATACAATAAGACTTAGGTCATCGCCATAAAACATATAGCACATCTAATAGATAGAGATATTATACTAACAAAATTAATTAAAATAAATTGCAAAACCGAATATAAATAATAATAAGTAATTTAAAATATATTAATAAAAAATATAATAGATATTAATAATTATATTAAAAAAATAATAATTTATATTTATTTTTAAATTAAAAATTTTCAAACTGTTTCAAACACAGATAACAAAATTAAAAGTAATAAAAAAAAATAAATTTGTAATACTTATCAGATATTATTAAATTATTTATAAATAAATAACCCCAAAAAAATAATACCTATTTAAAACTTTCTAATTAAATTAAATAAAAATTACTTTATATATACCAATACATATAATTTAATTGGTGATAAAATATGAAATTTGGTATAGAATTCGTACCTCAAATACCTTTAAAAGAACTCGTAAGATTAGTAAAAATAGCAGAAGACGTCGGTTTTGAATACGCATGGATCACTGATCACTATAACAACAAAAACGTATACGAAACCTTAGCATTAATTGCATCTGAAACTGAAACTATTAAAATGGGTCCTGGTGTAACCAACCCATATGTAAGAAGCCCTGCAATTTCCGCTTCTGCAATCGCAACTATTGACGAAATCTCAGAAGGTAGAGCAACCTTCGGTATTGGTCCTGGTGACAAAGCAACTTTCGACGCTTTAGGAATTGAATGGACTAAACCAGTATCTACCATCAAAGCAGCAATCGCTGACATTAACACTTTATTAGCTGGAGAAAAAACCGAAGCTGGAGCAGCTTTAGGTGGAGTTAAAAAAGTACAAGATGCAATCCCTATTTACATGGGTGCACAAGGTCCTAAAATGTTAGAAACTGCTGGAGAAATCGCAGATGGTGTATTAATTAACGCTTCCAACCCTAAAGATTACGAAGCAGCTATGCCTATGATTAAAAAAGGTCTCGCAGCAGCTGGCGGAGACAAATCATTCGATGTTGGTGCATACACTGCAACTTCAATCGGACCTGACTCTGACGCAGCTAAAAACGCAGCTAAAATTGTTGTTGCATTTATTGCAGCAGGTTCCCCACCTCCAGTAATCGAAAGACACGGATTACCTGAAGGATTCAACACCAAAATGGGTGACTTCTTAGCTAAAGGTGACTTCGGTGGAGCTATCGGTGCTGTAACTGACGAAGCACTCGACGCATTCTCAGTATGTGGTACTCCTGAAGAATTCATCCCTAAAATTGAAGGCTTAGCTGAAATGGGTGTAACTCAATACGTAGCAGGTTCTCCTGTTGGTAAAAACGTAGAAGAATCCATTAAATTATTAGGAGAAGTTATTGCAAGTTTCTAAACTTGCTTCCTTTTTCTTTTTATTTTTTTAAAACACATATACACAACTTAATAACAATACTTTTTTTAACAACAATTTTAATTATAACATAATTCCAATAATATTATAATGGAAATTGAAAACTTATGTAAAGAAATTCGAAGTAGGGCTTTTGAGCGAAAAGAGCCTAAGACACCAGAACAAGTTGGTGCAAGTTGGTATAATGATGATTTAACCTATGACGGCATTTCAAAAACACTATTTATAATTCTTCCAACACCAGGATGCTCTTGGGCATTAGGAGATAGTGGCGGATGTACAATGTGCAGTTATGTATCTGACTGTACATTAGAACCAATTGACAGCAAAACCATTCTTGACATATTCAACGATCACCTATCACGATTTGATATTGAAAATGAAGAGAAAATAGCTGTAAAATTATTCGCATCAGGCAGTTTTTTAAATCCTTATGAACTTCCAATAGATGCGCGTGATGAAATATTAACCACACTAGCTAATATGGAAAACGTTTCGGAAATTATTGTTGAATCAAGACCCGAATATGTAAAAGAAGAATATTTAGACGATATTTTTAATATTATTGGAGATAGATTATTTGAAGTAAGTATCGGTCTTGAAACATCTAATGATTATACTAGATTAAATAAAATAAATAAAGGCTTTACTTTTAATGATTTCAAAGATGCTGTTGAATTGATGCGGGATTTAAGAGACAAAAAAGGATATAACCTTAAATCTAAAGCATATATTTTTGTAAAGCCTATTCTTTTAAGTGAATCACAGGCAATAGCTGAAGCAATACAAACTGCAAAAGACTGTAAAGCGATAGGTGTGGATAGATTATCCTTCTGTCCTGCTACAATCCACAGCGGAACACTTATCGAAAGATTATGGAGGAAAGGTGCTTATCAACCCCCATGGATTTGGAGCTGTATAGAAATTATCAATACAGTTAGACGTGAAGTTGATATTCCTTCACTTCTTGATACGTCAGGATTTGGTTCAAGAAGAGGTCCTTATAATTGTAAAAAATGCAATAAAGACTTAAAACATATGATTATTGATTGTAATTTAACTCAAAGTATTATTGAATATGACTGTGAGTGTAAAGATGAATGGTTGGCTGAAGTGAAAAATTCTGATATGAACCAATCCACAGTTAAAATAAAACATATCACATTATATTAAATAATATAAAATATTAATATTATTGTATTGGAGGATTTATAGATGAAAAATAAAATCGTTAGTTTACTTGCCATTATCTTTGGAATAATGATTATTTCATTTCCATTGCTTGGAGTGATAACTCCCAGTGCAATAATTGGATTATCTGTTTTATTCATATCCATTTATTCATTAATGATGGGAATTTCAATAGTTGACTATAACAAATATGGTGCCATTGCTGATTTATCTTTGGGAGTGGTGCTTCTTTTAATAAGTATCGGATTAATATTTAATCCAGCAATATTTGCATTTTTAGCTGGAATAAGTCTTTACTTAGCAGGAATTATATTGATTATTGCAGGTGTCGTTTCATTAATTAACAATCGTAACTCCAAATATGGATTTTACATTGGAATAATCGGAATCATATTAGGTGTATGTTATATTATAATTGGTTCTTATGTTGCCGATCCAATTATTTTGGGCACATTGATTGGAATATGGTTAATAATATGTGGTATAATGAGATTAATAGATTAATCTCTTAAAATTCTTTTTTTTGGTGTTTATTTTGATTTGTATAAGTGCAGATTTTGATCCTGTGCATAAAGGACATGAAAAATTAATTAAAGAAGCTCGAAAAATTGCTGATAATGAATCTAAAAAGTTAGTAGTATATTTAAATAAAGGTTTTAGTGCCAATCACGCTCCATTTTTTACAAGTTTCGAAGCCAGAAGCGAAATGGCACTGGCTTTAGGTGCAGATGAAATCAAATCATTTGAAGGTCTTCATCACAGACTGGTTCTCTCATACAGTGTTCCCATCAGACTGCAAAAAATGATTGATGACGGTGCAACAGACTATATTACATCAGCAAGTATTTCATTAAACGAAATTGCTTCCAAAGCCCAAAAATTTATTGATGAAGGCAATTTCGTTGGAATGCCAAAAAATTACACAAATAGAAATGAAATAAGATGGTATGCATTAAATGAATTTTTAGGCTCCAAACTAAAATTTCATATTGTAAAAGAGCTTAAAAAAGAGGAATATTCCGGTCGTTTAATTCGGCAGTCCATTATTGATAACGATTATGTTATAACTGGTGAAATTAAAAAATTACTTCCTAAATCAAGTGTGGAAATTCTTGAAAGAGAAATTGAAAAAAACAATATTAATTTTGACCGTGACTGGAACAACATTTATAAAAGGATGAATACCTATTCAAGAGGAAACCTTACAAAAATAGCTTATTTAAATGGTGAGACAATAAATCAAATTATTAAAAAAAGAGTTTATTCCAATCCCGAATCTGTTTGGGCATCATTTAGAAGGTCAGATTATGGTCCTGTTATGACTCGTCTCGCAATAAGTTCCATTGAAGAAGACGTCACGAAAAAAGAAGTGATGGATTTAATGAAAAGATATGAATCTAAAGGAGTTATTCCGGAAATGCAAAAAGTTTCTAAAGTAATTGAAAGGGCATGGTATGTTGCATCAAAAACTACGGAGGGAATGAGTGCAAAAGAAGCGAATAATAACTTCAGACAGGGAAATATTGAAGTTAATGATGTTCCGCTAGAACTAAATGCCGGTTTAAATCTTACACGATTTGAAACAAAAATAATGAAGGAAAACTTGAATGGGGATTTATATGTTGATAAAAACAATAAAATTTCAGTTCAAATTAAAAGTGAAGGTAAAAAGATTAAAACTAATTTAAGATTGCCTGCAAAAGAAGTAACTTATTTAAGATATATTATGGACTCTCATTTTATTCCTGTTACTGCAAAAAGTAAAAAAGATAAAAAAGGATATAAAATCAACGTTAAAATTACTTAAGTTTATTTAGGGCAGCATTAACCATATCTAACTCATCACTATTAAAATAATTTAAAATTTCTTCAAGTTCTTCTGCTTTTCTTTTTGAAGATTTTAAAGTATTATTTATTCTGGAAAGGGATTTGTCTTTAAAATCATCCCCATCAGTTATTGACAAAGTGTCAAAAAATTCATCTTCCAAATCTAGTTTTTTAGCCAAATCATATGTTTCTATCAATAAAACAGATAGTGACTTAGTGTATGTGCTTCTAAGCAATTTCAATTTAGATGCATCACCCATATTGTCCGAAATAATATTGACATTTAAAAAATCATTTAAAAATAATAATTTATGTGCATTCTCACCGGACAAAAACAAGGTAGGATTTTTTGAATCGATTTTTCCAATAATCGCACCATCAACAAAATTATCAACAACATTGCTAATCTTTTCTGATGTATCTGGAGATATATTATTTAAATCCAAATAAATTCCATTGCAATATGGTCCATACATATCAGCAACTTTAACGGCTTTTGATGGAGTTACTGCAGAAATGATAATTTCCGCATTTTCCAAAGCCTCTCTAAAGGAATCATAAACTTCAATATTTGATTTATTTATTAAATCAATGGTGTCATTAGACCTTTTTTCAGTTGACGTTAGAAAATTAATATCTGGAGATTTGATTAACCTTGAAAGGGTATAGGCAACTTTTCCAAATCCTATAAAAGCAATATTCATATTATCACTATTTTTTAAAAAGTAGCATATCGTGTAAGTTAACTCCTATATCCTTTGCTATAGTAGTGCATTTAGCACAAAGTAAAAAATAAACATCTTTATTGGATAAATCAATTTCCGTTAATCCTTCATAATTACCCATTCCTTTAGATATTATGAATTTATGCTGATTAAAAATTTCTCTAAACTCCTCAGAAATTTCACTATCAACATAACCAACAGTTCCAGCACCAATCTCAACAATTTCACCAAATTTGTCAAGGCCAGTATTTATCGCATCTTCCATACAGGCATCATTTAAAATTGGTTTGGATTTAACGGCGATTGTAATGTCAATATCATATTCTTTAATTTTAGACAATAATAATTTATCAAATACGATTTCACCTGTATTATCAACCAAATATAATAATTTATCATATTTTTGAAGGGAATATTCAAAAGGTTTGATATCTTTAACAGCCAAATCTTTTCCCAAAGCATCTTTAATAAATTTTTCAATGTCATCACCTAATTCAAAGGCACCGAAATCCAATATGTTACCGACAATAGCTATTTTAACTCGATTTTCTAAAGTATCATTTTCTTTTAAAATATTTTTTGCTAAAGGAAGATACTTTAATGCAATTTCATTACCCAATTTTTTTTCATTTATATATGGGTCCGGACAATTAGTTCTATTTTTTACAAGATTATGAATATAAGAACCGGTTTTATTAGAATTAGTTCCTTTTTTAAATGTAGTGGCCAAAAATTTAAAAATTTCATTATTAATTTCTATTTTTAAATCCTCATCATCTGTTGCTAAATCCATAGCTTCACGAGCTTGCCTTAAAAAACATGCCCCACATTCATAACTAATTTTCAAAGTTAGCCCCCATATATTATCTGGATTAATTTTATTTCATCACCATCATTTATTACAGTATCTTCTATAACCAGTTCGCCATTTTGTTTTGATACAACAGTTTGACTTGATAAACCTAATTCCATAATCAGATCTTTAATTGTGTAATTTTCATTAGGTATTTCTCTTGATTCTGAAACATTTGTATATTTTAAAGTAAAAGACATTTAATCACCTTTTAATTCTTCTATAAATGAACATGCTTTGCATAATTTATTAGCTGCAGGTTCACCGCATTTTACACATCTCCCATGAGCATAATCTTTTCTAAAATCATCATTAAGTGCATTTTTAATTTTATCATATCCTCGTAATGTTGAATATTTAATAGTTGGATGTGCTTCACTTAATTTATTTATTACTTCTGAGACTTCACCTCTAAATGACTGTTGCGCATATGGACAACTTGCAAAGTGAACTTCCAATTCTTTTGCAACAACATACAAACCAATTTCACGTTCCGGAATTTCACGCAATGGTTTGATTTTAACAGTGAACTCTTCTGCTTTCGATTCTGTTTTAGCACCTAATTTAGTTAAATTATCAGTATTACCCTCCAGATAATTCATCATTATTGCCTGAACTTCATCATCTAAGTTATGGCCTGTGGCAATTTTTGTTGCTCCCATTTCACGGGCGGCCTTATTAATTATTGTTCTTCTAAAAACACCACAGTATGAACATGAACCCTTATGATTAGGTTTTTGCATTATTTCATCTAATGTAATGCCATAAGTATCTTTCAGTGAAACTACTTTGTGCTCTATGCCCAATCGTTCAGCATGGCGAATAGCTATGTCAACACCATCCTGGCGATAATTATCGATTCCTTCATCTACTGTTACGGCACAGATATCAATAATATTCATTTCACGAAAAGAATTTAATATTTCAAGTGTTGTTACACTATCTTTTCCACCAGAAAGGGCAACTAAAACTTTATCTCCCTTATCCAGTAATTTTTCTTTTCTAACAGTTTTAATAACCTTTTTTTCAATTGATTCTATAAAACAATCTTTACATAAATATTGACCGGATTGTTCTTTTTTAATAATGACATTAGGATTACCGCATTTGGTACAATCCATATTTTCACCTACATTTGCTCTACAAATTGAGCTAATTGATTAAGCGTATTAACTTCAAATACATGTGCTCCAGCATCTTCATAAAGTGAAACACAACTGTCAACTATATCCCATTTATTCCTATCTTCAGGATTTAGAATTACAACTTTTTTAGAGTCACGAACCATCTCTTCTATTAAATGTACGCTTGCAGGTATTCCATTTTGTTTTGGACCTGCCCAATCTCTGCAATCAGATAGTATTATTACATAGGATTTATTATTTAAATTTGCTTTTTCCTGGAATTGTTTGAATGCAGAGTACATGTCTGAGGTTCCATGAACCATCATATTTTTTACTCTCAAATCTTTTACTTTGACAAATGAATCTATTAAGTATTCTTCTTTTAAGGCATCGGTTGTTTCTATTACCTTATTATCAAATTCAAATGTTCTTGAATGTTTGAATGCAGTTTGTGCAGAAAACATTAACATGAAAAACCAGCTGCTAATCCATTCACAGGATCCGCTGATATCATTTAAGAATAAATGTTCATTTTTATGTGGTCTTGGTTTGGCCATGACCAGTTCAACTGGTACTCCACCATATTTTAAATTTGCTCTTATAGTTTTTCTCATGTCTATTTTATGAGAAGATGAGCGTATTTTACGTCTTGAACGTTTATTAGCTATTCTTCTACCTAATCTTTGGCAAATTTCAAGCATCCTCGGATCAAATCTATTAAGTTTAGTTAAATCTTTGTTCATTAATTCTCCGTCACGTTCAAGTTCTTTAACTTCTTCCAATAATGGTTGGCCAGACAGCATTTTTAACTTTTCATTATTGATTTTTTCCTTTTGAACTTTTCTATAGGCATTATTTTGTTTTTTAATAATATATTTATTTGATTTGGGGCCTGTTCCCCTATACGCCTTACCTTTTTCAAGCATTTCCTCTGCTTCGGATTTTTCCTTTTCTTTTTTGAAAATCTCTTCAAAAATTTTGTTGAATTTAGGAATATCATATTTGTCTTTAACATAAATTGCTCTTAAAGCAGTACGAAGCAAATCCCTATCCATTTCACCAAGTTCAAGATAAACTTCATTAGCTGAAAAAGTGCTTCTAACACTAACCGGTAAACCTGCTTCCCGCAATTGATTGGATAAGTTAACTATTTTTTCAACCATATTACTATTTCCTATCTAGGACATCCTTAATAACACGTTTTTTATCACTTTCAGTTTTAATAGCTACACCAATACTTTCTTTCATAGCTTCAGACGTATTCATAGTTTTTAAATTTGAAATAGATTTAACCCAATCAACAGTTCCTCTAACTGAAGGTTTTTTAAGCAGATTAAGATTTCTAATTTCATGAACAATTTTGACAACTTTTGAGACTGTATCATCATCAGCTTCCGGAAGTTTAGATTTGACAATTTCAATTTCCCTCTCAACACTAGGATATGGAATATATAAGAACAAACATCTGTCTTTAGTTTCATCCAAAAGTGATCTTTGTGAGTTAGAAGTTAAAATAACAATTAAATCATTTTGCAGTTGAAAAGTACCCAAATCATTAATAGTTATTTCCTGTTCCCCTAATGCCTGGAGGAGAAAACTTTCAACTTCCTCATCGGCTTTGTCAATTTCATCAATAAGTAAAACTGAATCTTTATCATTTAAAAAAGCATTTAAAAGTGATCTTCTAATAAAATATTCATCTTCAAAAATAGTATCCTCTTTAGCCTGGGTATTTTTAGCCGCTTCTAAATGCAATAATTGTTTTTGATAATTCCATTCACCAACAATCTGTTCAAAAGTAATTCCTTCATAACATTGAATTCTAAAGAAATCCCTATCAAAAGTTTTTGCTACAACTTTCGCAAGTTCTGTTTTACCAACACCTGGCGGACCTTCAATTAACATTGGCTTAGCCAATAAAAAAGATAAAAACAATGTAGTTGATATTTCCTTATTAGAAACATATTGCTCGTTTAGAAGAGCTTTATCAATATCTTTAATACTTAATTCTTCACTTTGCAAATTTAAACACCAAAATATTTTTACTTAATTAATTTATGTATATAATATATTAATTAAAGTTTATGAAAAAAGTTATATATATAAATGGATAAAATATAATACTAATCTAATTTAATATTGGAGGGTTTAAATGAAATTTGATAATATGGTTATTTTGGCAGTAATAGTTGCAATAATTATATTAACTATGGGAGCTGTTGTTTACACAACCAGTTTAAATAATAATACAAGTAATAATATAACTGATGTAAACCACACCAATAAAACCAATAATAATAGTTTGCTTTCATTTTTAACTGGAAATAGTTCAGATACTAGTTCAAGTCATAGTTCAAGTAGCACTCCAAGTTCAAGTGGTTCTTCATCTAGTGGCGGAAGTTCATCCGGCGGTGGAAGTTCATCCGGTGGAGGAAGTTCCGATAGTGGAGGAGGCTCTGACAGTGGAGGAGGCTCTGACAGTGGAGGAGGCTCAACTCCAGGTGGAGGAGGCTCAACTCCAGGTGGAGGAGGCTCAACTCCAGGTGGAGATATAGTTGATCCTACATGACTAAAAAAAATTAATTTTTAAATTGGTCAGGATTTTTAAATAATTCAAAATCCTGAACATATTCTTTACCCGTTATCATTGCAATTTCAGCTTTTTGGAGTTCGCTTCCAAGATAAGCTGCATGTTCCATGCGAGTAACAAGTTCTTTTTTTATTATTTCTTCATAGATTTCTTTTGCATTTTTTCCAACAATGACTAAATCGGCATTATTTTTCTTAAAATGAGTAGCAATAATTCTGCTTTCACTTACAGTAGTTCCATAATCCACATTAATTTTAAAACTACCTGCTTTATCACGAACAAATCTTAAAGGTTTAGAAAGTTTTGCTTGAGGAATTCCATCCAATTCATTTACAATAATATCATTTCTTTTATGCTTATCCTTAAATGCAACAAGGTTAATTCCCAAATCTTTAGGTATGGATTTTCTATGTTTTGCAAGAAACATCATTTTTGATGCGGTTGAAAGCTCATAAACACTGCCTCTTGTTTTTCCACTTTCTTCTGGAGTGAATAATATGCTTACACCAAGTTCCATACCTATTCCCGCAAGCAATACGTTTACTCCACCAGAATCAGCATCCATTAACTCAGTTACATTACCTACACCAAAAAATATTGGTGCTTTATTAATATTATGAAAATCTTTAAATGCAATAATTGACTCCACAATACTTGCACTGTTAACTGGGTCTAAAATTAAATCGGCAACATATTTTAAACCATCAGTATCTTTAATTAATTGATTCATAAACTCAACACGTTCTTCAGGAGTTTTTGGTGTGATTCCTTCACTATAATTGGTTGGAAGCAAAACTGCAGGAATTCCTTTTTCTTTTAATAATGGAACTACTTTAGATTGATTACCCAAATCCACACTTAAAACAAAATCAATTCCATTTTCAGCAGCAACCTTAATTTCATTTGCATTTAATGTATCAATACTCAAAGGCCTGTCTCCCACAATGGGTCTTAATGTATTAATTAACTCAGGTATTTTATCTGAAAAATCTTCCCCTGCAGCCATACCAATATCTATCATGTCTGCTCCACAATCAATAAAATATTGGCATTTGTTAATTAATGCTTCTTTTGATAAAAAAGGCGCATTACCTATTTCGGCTAAAACCCTCATAGGGAAATCTTCACCCACAGGCAATTTACCAATCATGATATTATTCGGTTTTTTAAGAAGCTTTTCAATATTTTCAGCATCATTTTCAAAGTCTTCAATTATTTTGAATGCTTCTTTTCTTTTTTCTTCTTCGATTAATTTATCTGCAGGTTTATCTTCCGATAGTTCTATGTTATCCAACAAATTTAAAACCATTGCCAAATCTGCTCCATCAGTAGGGCCTTTAAATGTTGGAATTCCAAGTTCTTTTGTTATTTCCCGAGTTCCTTTTTTTATTAAACCCGGAACTAAAATTAAATCAATATCGTCCAGTTGATCTTCAAAATAAGTTTTAACTTCTTTAATAATCATTTTAGGAGTTAAAAAAGCTGCAACCTGAGTATCTGCAATATGTACCATAACATTCTGAGATGAATCTGCTACAACACTTTTTATTAATGGATATGCTAAATTTCCAGTGATAATTAAAACCTTCATAATAACCCTCAATGATTATAATATACCAATTATATTATATTAAATCTTTGAAAAAGTCAAACTTTTTTAAAACAAACGGCTTTGTAGAAATCCTATTTGATTTTCGCAAAAATTTTTTAAAAATCTATTTTTATTTCAATTTTTACTTAAAATCTCTTGAAATAATCGATTTATTAGTTATTTAGATTTACACTTGAAATTGCACATCGATTAGAAAAAATAAGCAATATATAATTATATATAGTAAAACGGAGAATAAATATTAATATGAAACGCGAAAATACTTATTCTCCAGTTAGTAATTTGTTTTCAAAGCAATTAAATCTTTCGGATTTTGGTTTTGAAAAACCGGCACTCAAAAAAATTAATGAAATTAACAAGGATATTAAACCAAACAAACTGTTAAAATTCATCAAATATGTATTTAAATACTCAAAAATTGTGTTAAATAAATATTCAAATCATTTTTCAAAGCATGACTTCACACAACCGGCATTATTCACACTTTTGGCTGTGAAAATCTACACTAGAAGCACATACAGACAAATAACTGATTTATTGGAATTATCTGATAAAATACAGAAATATTTGCACTTAAAAAAGGTACCACATTACACAACACTCCAAAAATTCTTTCAAAGACTGCCAACATCAATATTACAAGAATTGAACAAACAAATAATATTAAATCATCAAATCAATGGTGAAATAATTGCTTTAGATGGAAGCGGATTCACTAACGACTACGCAGATAAATATTACGCCATAATCAGGAGAAAAGAAAGAAAAAGCTACGTAAAAAACCATATTTCAATCGATGTTGATAGCAGATTAATACTTCATTTCGCAGCTCAAAGAGGACCAAGATTCGATACACGATTCGCAATTGCAGCAATAAGAAATATAACGAAATATAATCCAAAATACATCCTAGCAGACAGAGTATACGACACTGAACCTATCAGAAAATGCATAAACGAAGAAGTAAAAGCAGAAGATCAAATACCACTAAAAACCAGAGCAAAAACAGGACATTATCGATTAAAAAGCAAAAATAAATTCAACCAAGAAATTTATTCCCGAAGAAACAATGTAGAATCAATATTTAGCGTGATAAAAAGAATATTTAATGGAACAAATAGAAGCAGAAGCCTACGATTATCAAATAAGGAAACAAAACTCAAAAATACAATTTACAATATTTATAGATTAACTCAAATTCAATGAAAATTAGGATTTCTACAAAGCCATTAATTTTAATAGTAAATTTCCTTATTATATTTAACTCTAAAATATGTGTAAAATCCAATAATAATGCCCCATATAACTCCAATAAACAAATATTCTGCATAATATCCTAATGTGAAGAAATGTATGGGATTCATAATTATACTTATAAGATAATTGGATAAATAGGTATGCATTATTTAGTTTACATCTGGAGGGAAACTAATGTGAGGATATAAATGTTTTGACAATAATTTTTAATTAGATTAATGAATAGACATTATATTGAAGATGTAATTAATAAGGATGATAAAATGGGTATTGATTTGACCGATATCGGAATTGAAGAAGGACAGAAATATGAAGGGATTTACACTACCATGAGCAAGGATGGTGTAAAAAATGCAGCACCAATAGGAATTGTATGCAAAGGTAAAGACAAACTTGGATGCAGATTATTTGTCGGCACTAAAACCCTGAAAAACATTATGGAAACACGCAAATATGTTGTAAATATCACTTTTGACCCTATAACTTTTGTAAATTCAACCATTGGAAATCTGGATATTGAAGAGTTTACCGATGATGATGACATTGCAATATTGAAAAATACAGAAGCATATGTCATTTGTGATGTTACAAACATTAGAAAGATGGATCCGATTAAAGACCATATAACATCAAATGGGGAAGCTTATATCATAAGCAGTGATGTTGTAGAAATTGTCAAAAATCATCCGTGTGCAAAGGCTTTAAACCGGGGGGTATTTGCCCTTTTGGAATGTCTTACAAACTATACTCGACTGGACTTAGTAAGTAAGGAACAGCAGGATTATTTTATCGGAAGGTTTAATGAAAACAATCGCATGATTAAGAGGGTTTCAGGGCCTGATACGATAAAAGCAATGGAAATTCTTAAAAATAGCATGATAAAAAAGGGTTTTGATGTTGAATAGAATCTGTATGTGTGGATCTAAAAGTATATTATATTTGTATAGTATCTGGACAAAATTTAAAATTTAAAGTTTAACCTTATTTAATAGATTTGATTATTTAAATTTAACATTGGGTTATTTTAATTAATTTTTATAATCTATTTCTCTTTTTATATTAACATGATGTTAATAAAAGTATTTAATATAATGTATTATATAACATTATATATGGAAAAAGATGTTGAAAACAAATGGGTGATTATCCTTGGATGCTTACTTTTATTTTGTGTTCAATTTATAGGCAATATGGTTACGGTAGCACTCCCTACAATTGCATCGGATTTAGATTTAACCGTTGAAATGTTAAATTCCATCAATTTAGCTTTTTTGATAATGTCGGTATCGTTAATGTTGCCATTAGGAAAATATGTTTCAAAATATGGGATTGGAAAATACCTCAAATTCAGTATTGTATTGATGATTGTGGGACTATTGCTTTCTGCCTGTTCAACAGACATTCACACCCTTCTGTTTTCTCGAGTCTTACAAGGAGTTGCAACAGCCATAATTAATGGGGCAATGTATGTTATTGTTACAATACAACTTCCTTCAGACAAGCTGGGTTATGCGTTGGGAATAATGGGGTCTTGCGGATATGTGGGATTATGTTTATCAAATACAGTATCGGGAATGGTTGTTTATTACTTGTCATGGAGAGTGGTTTTCCTGATATTGATTCCAGTATATCTCATTATGCTATTTATATTAATCAAATTAAATAAGGAATGGCATACTGATGACATTAAAGAAGTAGATAATATTGGTTCCATTTTGTATGCTCTTTTTATGGGGCTGTTTTTATACGGTATTGTGAAATTGGATAACAATAATATTTTTGTATTAATCTTGAGTATCGTCATTTTAATTATATTTTTAAGATTTGAAAAGAATACCGAACATCCAGTATATAATTTAAGACTTTTAAAAAATTTTCAATATGTTTTAGGTAATTATTCGGCATTTGTAATGTATTTCATGACATTCATAGCATCATACATATTGAATTTTTATTTACAGGAAGCTTTGGGGTATGATACCCGTTTTACAGGATTATTTTTACTTGCAACACCTCTTGCTGTAGTATTGGTTTCATCATTTGCCGGAAAACTTTCAGATAAAAGAGATGAACGCACAATTTCATCCATTGCGTTAATATTTATTTTGATTAATGTGATTATTCTATTTTTCATGGATTGCGTGCCGATTTACGTTCTTTTGCTTGCATGTGTCCTTCAAGGAATTGGACATGGATTGTTTTCATCACCAAACAATCGTTTTGTATTAACGATTGTGGATCAGAAAGATTTGTCTGATGCATCAACAATATTGTCCACAAGCAAAGATGTTGGAAAAAGCATGAGCTTATCATTGTTTTCCATAATATGTGGGGTTTTTTTAGGAACTTCCAATGCTATCGACGATAATATTCATTCATTGTTAATATCATCCAAAATAATGCTGGGAATAGTTATACTTTTAGGATTTTCATCAATAATCTTATTGATTTTAAATAAAAAAAGACAATGCCGTCAACCTAATTTTTTCTAATTTCTCTTATTTTAGTTATTATTAATATATTATTAATTTATTGTCTTTATATGGTGTTTATTTTTCTTTATTTTTAA
>Ga0310695_10008781_pt1 | contig 15465 bp, 11 predicted proteins | sample RumenRJG_04DNA_FD_203882 | JGI IMG/M metagenome (GOLD analysis project Ga0310695, IMG submission 203882) | Bovine rumen microbial communities from Lethbridge, Alberta, Canada - RJG_04 (v2) (version 2) | ecosystem: Host-associated > Mammals > Digestive system > Stomach > Rumen | place: Canada...
ATCAATTCATCATAATCATTACAATAATGAATCCCATCAATTCCCTGCACTTCCTCTTCATCGGATAGAATTGCTGTCACTTTTGCTCCGTTGGCATAGTTGCACTCATCACAGAATTTTCGTAAAGTAACAGCTTGTCCTTCTCCCATGATTCCTATTCGCACAAGTCTCTCTTCCCCTCGTAATTGAGAACTTGACACACCCATTGTTCGTTCTAGGTAGACAACATCACAATACTTGTTTAAGAAATCAAACTTTCCTTTCCAATCTGATCCAATTGCAAATACCTTTATGTCGTACTTTTGTATATCGTCAATTTTTTGTCCCTCATACTCTTCAACTATTATTTCATCGGCTAATCCGGTATCTTTGACGCCTTTTATTCTTTCTATTAGGGATTCCTGAACATTAATTTTACCTCTAGCAATATCGTAATCATCAGATGTAACTCCAACGATTAAATAATCTCCTAATTTCTTTGCTCGCTCTAGCAGTCTAATGTGCCCGTAATGTAATTTATCAAACGTCCCATACGTAATTACTTTTTTCATTCTTCCCCCTATAGAATTCCTCTTTTATGCAAATCCTTCATTGCATCTACAAGTCTCGTGTTGTCCTCATGATTTAGATATCCGATATGTCCAACTCTAAAAATAGTATTCTTCATATCACCACCATTTGGACAGATCCAAATGCCGTATTCATCTTTTAATTTCATAAATATCTCATAGGCATCTGCATTGATTGGATGAACTGGTGTTACTCCATTTGCAGGTGACTCAGATACGAATTCTAATGGTAAATCACTAATCTTTTCTCTGAAATTCCTAGCCTGACCTGCGACTCTAGCGATCTCTACATCAGCACCACCAGCTGCCTCAATCTCCTTCAGTCTCACATTAATCTGCAACAGGATTCCAACAGCTGGTGTAAATGGGGTCTGTCCTCTCTCCATGTCCTTTAAAGCATCTCTCAGATTAAAATACATGGATTTTACTTTTGCTGCATTCACCCTATCTACTGCTCGACTATTTAATACAATAACTGAGACTCCTGGAGGACATGCCAGTACCTTCTGAGATCCTGTAATCATCACATCTGCTCCGCATGCTTCCATATCATATGGATCAGCGAGAAAAGATGACACACAGTCTGTGATGTAGAACAAATTATTCTTCTTACAAAATTCACCTATCATCATGGTGTCATATAATACACCTGTTGAGGTCTCGTCTACATTGACAAGCAGTCCTGTGAATCCTTGATTGTCATATTCATATAGTCGTTCTCTCGTTAATTTCTGACCATGATTTAGTTTCAATTCTACATACGGAATGTCATGAATATCACAAATCTGAGCGAAACGTGTTCCAAAGCTTCCACCGTTGATTACCAAGACCTTATCATTCTCTGTAAAACAATTCATCACTGCTGCTTCCATTGAACCAGTCGATGAATTCGTCATAAATAATACTCTTGAACTCTCAGGAGCTTTCGCAAACTCCAGCATCAATCTCTCATTTTCCTTCATCACCTCTGAGAATTCTGGTGTTCGAAAATAAGGAACCTGCTCCGCACCTTTCTGACAAACGGCATCTGATGCCATAACTGGACCAACTGTAAAATTCAACATAACCTTCTCCTTTAATTTAAAAATCTCTGCTCCTGCACGTGCAGGAGCAGAGATAGATATTACTTTTTATCGAGCTCTGACACGTATTTTTTGCCATCCTTGATAAAACTTATTGTAATCAAACAAATGACGATACCGATTGGAAATGCAGCAATAATACTTACAGACTGAATATTACTCATCGAACTCTCACTAAATAACAGGGCAATAGGAAATACGATTAATAATAGACACCACATCAATTCGATTAATTTATGCGGCTTTTGATTTTCCTCTAATTTCCTATAACTATAGCAAGATGCGATATATGCAATTGAGTCAAAAGAAGTAGCATAAAATGCAATCATAGTTACAATGAGCCAAACAAGCACAAGCGGTACTGCAGGGAGTGTTTTTATCATACGAATGATAATGTCATAGAGGTTATCACCATTCTGACACATTGCTATAAAGTCTGCTTTTCCATGTAACTGACGTCCCATAGAATAGTTACCAAGTACAATAAAACTTACGATTGTAGATCCCACACCAAAGACATAACCACCAACGATTGTCTGTCTTACAGTTCTTCCCTTAGAAATACTTCCTATGAAAAACGGAGCGGCAATACACCAAACCATCCAGTATGCCCAATAGTATATGGTCCAATCCTGAGGAAAGTTTGATGTCCTTTGAGGATCAGTATATGTTGACAGTTCCACAAAATTTCCAATCATCTTACCAAATGACTGAAGTCCCGTTTCTAAAATGTACTTTGTCTCGCCACCGAAAAGCAAAACAAACGCCAATAATCCAAAAAACAAATACATACAAGCATTCGCAAGATGTGAGATACCCTTAATTCCGTGTAATAGAGAATATGTATATACCACACATGTAATTAATAAAATTATTATCGTTATCAGTGTTCTATTTACTGTCACGCCAAACAGAGCTTCTATTGCTGCAGCTAATAACGGAGTTGCCACTGAGAATGTAGTAGCTGTACCAGCTAGCAAAGCAAATACAGCAAGTAAATCGATAAGTCTACCAACGATTCCATCCGTATGCTTTCCTAATACTGGTCGACATGCCTCGGAATACTTTTGTCTGTTTCTCTTACGTACATGAAGCATGAATCCAAAAGCAACTGCCAGTACTAAATAAAATGACCAGGGAATAAAACTCCAATGAAATAGAGGAAATACACCAGCCCATTCTTGCACACTACCTAACTCCTTAATATGTGGGTTGGTTGCATATAAAACCCACTCCGAAAAGGAATAAAATAAAATATCTGCAGCAAGACCGCAGGTAAACATCATGGATCCCCATACAAAAAAGCTATACTTAGGCTTTTCATCTGGCGCTCCCAAAACAATATCTCCATACTTACTGAATGCTAAATATAAGGATACGCAAAATATACCAAGCCCAATAATCAGATAATAAACGCCCATTGTGTCGCCGAAGAAAAAACGAATTTTTCCAATTACTTCATTCGATTGCTTTGGAAATACAAAAAATAGAGATGCTAATCCAACAATTAAAACCACTGGAACAATTGTTATCATCCAGTCTATTTGGCTTTTCTTTAATTTCTCACTCACTTGTCCTATTCCTCCCCGAGCTCACTAATTTTTTCTGTTGCATAATCATATTTATATTGGTTCTCTTTTATGTAAAAGGAAAAACCAATTGCTTCATTATTCTCACCTTTAATGGTTGAAATACCTCTCACCTCTCCCTGTGGAACATGATATTTTTCACTTATTTTTTTTAATATTCTCGATCTCGTATCATTTACATAAGACTCATCAAATTCACGAAGCTCATCCAACGTGTCAAACTCAAAAATATCATCCTTTGGATATTTACGGATTTTCATTTTTAATTCACTGATGTGCTCAATGTATATGTCTTCCCATAGCTTATCCGCTGTTTCTGGCGCGTCATACTCCTGATCAAGAATCTCAACAAACTTTTTGCTATAGGCCTCATCCCAAAAAGTATGCCCAAGCATATACCAGGCATTTCTTCCTCCAATTTCAACTCGGGAAATATATCCTTCCGCATCAGTGGTAATACACCATTCTTTTGTATCTCCATCTGCGTATACTGCTGAGTAGAATGCCTCGGTAACAACATTCTCAAAAGGGTTCTCGAGAAAGTAATTGTCTGCAGAGCAAATATATGTATTTTTTAAAATATCTTCTACAACTTTAATACTTGCATTATTATTTCTCGTTTCGTAATAGGGATTATGTCGTAGTACCACACCATATTTATCTGCAAGATATGAGAATTGCTCCGCCATATATCCTGTCACAATATATATTTCTTCAATCCCAGCTTCTCTTAATTGCCGAATTTGTCGCTCTATCAGCACTTCCCCTCGAACTTCTATGAGAGCCTTGGGCTTTTCATATGAAAGCGGTGCAAATCGACTCGAAGTACCTGCCGCCATAATTACAGCATTATTTACTTTATACATTCCGTCACATTCTTTCTTTTGCTAATTTGTAATAATCCTTAGCATATCGATATTGCCTTAAACTATACTCTCCGAATTCAATACCCAAGTGACTCTTATATTCACACCAATTGGACCAAAGGAGACCGCAAATAGCCATATAGGCATACACTTTGGTTCGGACGTCCTCAGGGCATTCACCTTCGTAATAGAGATCTAATAAATGATCAACTTGTTCCTTGTTATAAAAGGCATAAATTGAAAACATAGCAAGATCAACATGTGGGTCCTGCATACTGGAATACTCCCAATCTGTTAATTGAAGTTTTTCTTCTCCTTCACACATGTAAAACAAAAAGTTATCATATACCGCATCAATATGTGTGAGGCAAATGTCCTTTTTTTGCTTATCAATATAATCTTTTAGTTCAAATACATGCTGCTTAGTTATTTCATAATCTCTATATACCGATTTCTCCCCATTCCAAAGAGACTCATAAAAATTTATTTTTTCAAACAAATCGAATGTATGATTCACCTCTAATTTCATATCATGAAACTTCTTTAGGAGCCTCATGCATCTCATTAAATCATCCTCTGAATGAGGATCGCATGTGCGTATTCCTTCTAGAAATTTTGTAATCTTATAACCATTCTTAGGATTAATATATACTGGATCATCACACAAACCTTTCCCTTTCAGAGATGAAAAGACCTCAGCTTCATTTTCTCGATTAATCAGTTGATCTGTTCCCTCTCCAGGAATCCTCATGATGTACTTTGCACCATTAACCGTAAACAGGAAGGATCTATTCGTCATTCCTTTTTTCAGTACCTGAATATCTAGAATGTCACTTGTATTACAATTGAAAACCTTCGCTATTACTTCCAAAGCATCTGATTTCAACTGTTCAGAGTGGTCATCCAAATCTCTCAATTGTTCATACGTATTAATCTCAACAGCTTCAGACGATGGTACCACGCGAGCACTAGCCATCATTTTATTATCCTTATATAAGGCTGTCTCCCAGAAACTTCCATCGTATTCAGGCTGCTTACACATATCTAAGATATTTTTCTCCACCTGATCAGCAACTGAACCACAGAGGTAAGAGATGCCCACCATACTGTTTCCATCTTTTCCATCTGTAACTCGTACCAATTCTTTCTTACGATTAACCCTTACATCTGACTCCGATTCAATAATTTCAGAAACCATATACCAGGAATACAATTCATTGATAGAGAAGGGATTCTTTTCACACCAGACGTCAGAAGGAACGATATATGCATTGTCAATATATCTAGATGCTAAAGCTAGCGAATGAAGATTATTCTTTTTAGCATAATCTGGATTAACAATCAGTTGAACACCATATTTATCGATTAAATAGTCAAACTGTTCTTTCATAAATCCCACAACGATTTTAATGTCGTGGATACCTACTTCTTGTAACTGACATATTAATCTCTCCACTAATGGTTGACCATCAATTTCAAGAAAGGCTTTCGGAGTTTCATGATTAATCGGAACCATGCGCATACCAAATCCTGCTGCCAGAATAATCGCCTGTTTAGGCTTATTTGCTTTCAGCAAAGATAGTCCTTTTTCTGTAATTGACATGGAAGCATCAATATATCCATTAACAATCAATGAATGCATCGCTTTGTTAACTGCCCCAAGTGCATATCCTGTATACGACGCCAACTCTCTCTGATTGCTAAAAGTCCTATCCGCGAGTGCTAGTAATATATCCGACTCATGTTTTGTCATGTTTTCACCCTTTCTAAATATTGTTCATGAACATTATAATATTATATTTTTATGAACGCAATAATAAAAAAACAATCCCTCTCTTTAGAGGGATTGTCCTTTTGCTAATATATATACCCGCTACTATCGAACCGATAAATAACACCATTGATTTTCTGCGTCGTACTTCTCGCATACCAACCACTGGTATCTCCAAACCACCAGCCTCTACCGTCTAGTTTCCAACTTCCAACTGCTGGATATGTCCATGCGCCCGATCCATCTAGCCAATATCCATTAACCCATTCATTTGAAGCCATGTTTCCGCCGCCAAAAAAGTAATAGTAATTACCATTTACAATCTGCCAACCACTTAACATAGCCCCACTTCCAGATAGGTAGAACCAGTTTCCATTACTATACAACCAGCCTGTTACCATCGCACCGCTTGCATTCATATAATACCAGCTACCACCAATCTGTTGCCATCCAGTGATCATAGCACCATTTCCATCAAAATAATACCAACTTCCGCCGATTTGTTGCCATCCAGTGGTCATAGCACCACTTCCAGACAGGTAGAACCAGTTTCCATTACTATACAACCAGCCTGTTACCATCGCACCGCTTGCATCAAAGTAGTACCAATTTCCTGAAAGTTGCTGCCATCCCTGTACAATATACCCTCTACTATCAAAATAGTACCAAAGTCCATGGATTTGTTGCCAACAATTTGTAGGATATCCGCCGTTCAAGTATTCATACCACCATCCAGTAGCATTCTGTCTCCAAATCCCCGTTGATTTCGTATAGTTTGGTTGTGGACTAGTTCTAGCTACTACCTTAGTAACATAGTTCACATAAGAAAAATTAACATCAACAGTATTCGCTGTAATACCATTCAGAACAGTTTTACTACTAGATTGCCACACATCACGTGGACAGGAAGTGTCATAGTAATAATTGTATTGGGCAATCCAGCGTTCTACCCCAGGTAATGCATTGAAATCAATATAGTTTTTAGCCCAAGTAGTATTGCAATACACCATAGGTGTATATCCCGCCGCTCTAATCTCGTCGCAAAAAGCCTTAGCTATTGCCGTAATTCCACTCGTACCAAGAAAAGCTTGGCTCGAATCCTCTAGATCAATTGCAACAGGATATGAAATATTATACCCTCTCATATTGTCAATTACATACTGTGCATCCGAGATTGCTTGGGCTTCAGACTGTGCCTTACTGTAAAAATAAACACCTGTAGGAATGCCAACAGAAGCTGCACCTCTCATGTTTGCAGCATACTTTGTATCGAGTTTTTGTGAGCCATGTCCTAGTCGAACCATTGCAAAGGATATTCCTTCGCTTTTAACTTGGCTCCAATTGATATCTCCTTGATAGTGAGAAACGTCTATACCCTTAATCGTATTATCGGCAAAGTACCTTCCATTTTTTGATGGATTGCCCATATACTCACCACTACTTGCAAAGTATACCCATTGATTATTCAGATGCTGCCAATAAGTTGCCATAACTCCGCTTGCATGGAAATAATACTGTGCCCCTCCAATGGTCTGCCATCCAGTTACCATATAACCAGATGAATTAAAATAGTACCATTTTCCGTCAACTTGCTTCCATTGATTGGACGGATAGGATCCATCATCATTCTCATACCACCATCCACTTGTGTTCTGTTTCCAAGAAGCTGCACTTACATACGACGAGAAAGTACCACTTAGGCACACAATAATTAAAGCCATCGATAGTAATTTCGCAATTCTATTCTTCATGTTTCCTCTCATTTCATTATTTCTATTGTAGTATTTATTGTTTCGACATATTTGTCTTGATTATCAAGCATCATTTGTACAACCTGTAGTTCATCCAACTACAGTTCTCTCTCCACCACCTCAAGAGCAGCCATCAGATCCTTATCCATATCATAGTACTTATACAGTCCTAGACGACCGCCGAAGATGACATCATCTTCCTTAGAAGCCAGTTCCTCATACTGCTGATACAGCGCATTATTCTTATCATTATTCACTGGGTAATATGGCTCTACACCAGGTGTCCACTCAGAAGAATACTCACGAGAAATAATGGTGGTAGGCTGAGTTCCATACTCGAAGTGCTTATGCTCGATGATACGAGTGAATGGCACTTCCTTCGCAGTATAGTTCACAACTGCATTACCCTGATAATTGTCGGTATCTAATTCCTCTGTCTCAAAGCGAACAGAACGATACTCAAGTGGGCCAAACTGGTAATCGTAGTACTGATCAATCTGCCCAGTGAAGAGAATCTTATCAAAGAGAATCTGTGTTCCATCTGACAGAACTCCTGCGTGAGGATTGATAATCAGTTCGTCATCTGGGAAGTCCTCTGCTGCAATAGACTCAGATTCTGCTGTTGCTGGGGCTTGGCCGACATTCTCCTTTGGTGTTGGCTCATCACGACCGACCACCTTGAAGAAGTCCTCTCCAGTACGCACATCGATACCTGCAAGCATCTTCTCAATGATCTGTGTATAACCACCTTCAGGGATACCCTGATAGCGATCATTGAAGTAATTATTATTATAAGTAAATCTAAATGGAAGTCTCTTAATGATGAATGCAGGAAGCTCTGTACATGGACGTCCCCACTGCTTCTCAGTGTAGCCCTTAATCAGCTTCTCATAGACATCACGACCTGCCAGGGACAGTGCCTGCTCTTCAAGGTTCTGTGGCTCGAACTCTGCATCAGCTGGGATACCACGCTTTTTCTTCATCTCTGTAACATACTCTGCACGCTGCTCCTCGATCTTCGCCTTAGCCTCCTGTGGAGTACGGATATTCCACATACGTGAGAATGTATTCATATTGAAAGGGAGGTTATAGGTCTCGTCATGGTATGCAGCTATTGGAGCATTGATATAATTATTAAACTCCGCAAACTGATTCACATAATCCCAAATCTTCTTATCTGATGTATGGAAGATATGTGCGCCATACACATGCACGTTGATGTCATGCACATTCTTGGTATAGATATTACCAGCGATATGGTCTCTCTTATCAATAACTAGGCAAGTCTTGCCCTTCTTCTTAGCTTCATATGCGAAGGTTGCTCCGAAGAGTCCTGCACCGACAACTAGGTAATCGTACTTATTCATTGCGACTATTCTTCTTTCATTACTATCAATCTTATGTATCGAGTTTTCTTTTAGACTCACGTAATTTATATTTTAGCACCTTTTCCCTCTTTCGGATATATCTCTTATTAGGTGGTTTCTTTTCTTTCTTTTCTAGGATGCTCCTCGTAATTCTCACCAATTTTCGGCCTTAATCTTTGGCTATTCTGCCAAGCCAAAAAACACTCTTTCTACGTGCTTTTTCCATATACATCAAGGTATAATGTGAGTAATAACTATTGCTAATGGTAGGGATACCACATACCGTAAAGGGGGTAATCATATGTTATTCTACAAGTGTTTGAAATGCGGCAACTTCGTTACATTCCTGGGCGAGAAGTCTGGATGTACGCCTACATGCTGTGGTGAAACTATGACTGAAATCGTAGCCAATACTACAGATGCCGCTCAGGAAAAGCATGTCCCTGTTGTAGTTGCTAAGGAGAATAAGGTTCGTGTATCTGTTGGCTCTGTTGCGCATCCAATGACCGACGAGCACTTTATCGAATGGGTTATTCTAGAGACCTCTCATGGGTATCAGAAGAAGGATTTAAAGCCTGGCGATAAGCCTGAGGTTACCTTCGTTGTGGGACCTGACGATCATGTACGTAATATATATGCCTACTGTAATCTCCATGGACTGTGGAAGACAGAGGTTCACGGACTTCGCGCCAGCCATGAGGGCATGTTCAGCGTAGATAGTGCCTGGGGCGCTATCAGCTAATGAAAACCTTGTTCTATTGAATGTCTACAAAAAATGACAGCCTAGAGTTAAGTTACTCTAGGCTGTCACCTTATCTATTCTTTTTAACCCAAAACTTCAACAATAAACAAACTCCTTTGTACCCTAGAATTCTATAAGCTTTTGATAATGTTTTTACAGAACTATCTTCATCATACCTAAGCAAATATGATATTTTTTTCATTTCCTTTATTTCCATCTTTGAAGTCTCATCAGACACCATTGAATATCCTATCCACACAGCATATGGGAATGCAAGATAACTATATAAAGCCTCTCGCATGTCTTCATCCATTTTCTTTCCAGCATTTGCGAAGCGATAAAGAATTCTTTTTAAATCATCTAGTTGATCCTTGTTAATCGGCTTACTAGTCTGCGAATCTCCTGTATTTACCCGATACTTATAAAAAACATTATTGTACCAATCATACGATTTAGAGTTAATAATTAGTTCCGCTGAAAATGCAGTATCTTCATTTCTCATTCCTTCGGGGAATCTAATGTGTGACTTTTCTACAACATCTCTTCTTATTACCCTAGACCAAACAGCCCTAGACATAACCCCATTACTCATAATGGTACGCAAAGCATCTGCAGCAGATTGACCAATTATCTTTCTTCTGTCAATATTGTTTGTTTTATAATCAAGTTTATCGCTTTTTTGATTATATACAGCTGTATCAAACATTAAAACATCTGCATTTGACTCCTGTAATAAACGGTTAATATCACTTACTGCATTAATATCCATCCACACATCATCATTATCTATGAACATAAGATAATCACCTGTTGCATTATCTAATCCTACGTTTCTAGCAGACGATGTTCCTCCATTTCTTTTTCTAATATATTTTACCCTTGAATCTTTCAAAGAATAGTCTTTGCAAATCTTAGGAGAACTATCGTTAGACTCATCATCCACCAAAATCACTTCCAAATCATCGTGTGTTTGTCCCAATACACTATCTACACACTCCTTTAAATATTTTTCCGAATTATATACAGGAATAATGACACTAAACTTCATATTTTTCTCCTTTATTAATGTTTAGAATACAATTAAACATCATTCTTCTCCGTGATATTTATCACTTTTCCGAGAGAACTTACTAGTTTTTCAAGTAGTTTCCAAAAGCTTTTTACCAACACTGACGCTACATATGACAATATTATCAGAACAAACAAACAAGGTATAGCCCATCGCAGGCCAACAACAATTTTCACAACTGGATAATAATAGTAGCAGAAAAAGGAATGTATTAGCCACATTCCGGTGCTTTCTTTCCCTAATTTTCCAAAACATTTTTTTAAGATACTAAAATGATTCAAAAAATCTAAAGCAGTAACTATTAGAAATGGCATATAGAAAATATCAAAATCTATTCCTAGAGCAGTTTGTCTCAAATAGATTATAACCATCCATATTAATATATCTACTAGGGGATTTAATATCTTCAAAAGGCCACAGGTGGTGTATCAACATCCATACAATTGCCACCCCTTTTATTACTTTAGTATCTTCCCTACTAAATTCCATTTTCATTCATTACACCTTCCGACAAATAAAGACTCCTGCATCCTTGGTGATGTGGAATCCCTTCTCTACCTTCTTCTCTACAAATTCCTTGAATTCCTTATACTTATTCAAAAGTTTTTCATTCTGATTACCATGGCAGGATAGGATATAGGAGATCAGCGGTTCTGGGTCATTGATCTCAATTGCATCCTCATATAGAAAGCGGTCTACATTTCCATCTCCAAAATAGTGAGACAGAATCTCGCCACCATTATCTAGTCCAAACTTCTCATAGAGATTATCTGCTGCCAGGACGATATCCGGATTAAAATCCTGCACCAGTTCTGTAATCTCTCGCATATGTCGTCCACTATAGGTGGATGTGACAAATCGACCGCCTGGCTTCAACACTCGTCGTACCTCGGATAAAACCTGATTCAGGTCCCCGCAATAGAAAAGCAGGTGGTTCGCTATCACTAGATCCATGCTCTCCTTCTCGCAGGGAATATGACTGCAGTCAAACTGTCTGTATTCGAACATCCTCGGTGCCGCAAGTGCATCTACTTGTCTTTGGTAGGCTCCATTGATATGACTCTTGGCATCGCGAATCATTCCCTCGGAGATATCGGATAACTGGATGGTGATACTCTGTGGCACCTTCTGGATATTCTCTGCCCATAAGGCACCAGAGCCGCAACCCAATTCCAGGACGCGAGGGCGCTCCACTGATAGCTGGACGGCGCCCTTCTTCGGCGCATGGTACTGCTGCCCTAGGCCCTCTAGATCCAACTGGCGATAGAGCCAAGGGAACCATCCCTCTGGATTGGTGGAATAGTCTCTATGCAGGCGGATTCGTGCTGATAGATTCGTCGCATTCTGGTACTGGCTCTTAAAGCTCTGCTCCATGGATGTGAGATGGATGAGATTCAGCATACTAGACCAATCTGGTTCTGTGTGATGCTGGAGCTGACCGATGGTTCGGTCGATGGCCGTGGTCATGGCCTGCATCTGTTCTACTCGCTCCTCAATCAAGCGCTTCTGCACACGAAGGGACTGTGTCAGATTCTCTGGGTCTAGGGCACCGATGGTCAGCTCCCGGATCTCATCTAAGGAGAATCCCAGGTACTTAAATAGGAGGATCTGTTGCAGCTTGACGAAGTCCTCGTCAGTGTATCGACGAGCCTCGGACTCAGTTCTATAACTGGGCTTCAAGAGGTCCTTCTTATCATAATAACGAATGGTTCGAATTGTGACGTGGGCCTTGGCTGCGAACTCTCCTGTGGAGTAGGTTCTTTCCTTCAGTTCCCTCTCTCGTGCGATAGACTCTGGGGTAGGATTACCGTAGTAATCGTATTCCAGGAAGTCCTGGTCCCTATCTTGGCAATGCTTCTCTAACTCACTCATGCTCTGCTTCCTTATCCTTCTTCTCTCGATGCAGAAGCTTTGCAATGATATTCTCACAGGAGTCATCACGACCATACTTTTCAATCAAAAGCTTAGCTGCAAATAAAATACAGATAGAGATAACAGACAAGAGATCCTGTACTGCCCCTGTTTCCTTTACAATCATATGTCGAGCAATCAGGAAGATAAGTACCTCGATTACTGTCTGAGAGGCAGGCTTCAGAAGCATCTTCAAGAACTCTACTGCGATAACAACGCTGAAGATCTCCTCTAAGAGATGATTGAGTTTCTCGGGCACCATCCCATTCATCATCCCAGGTCCTTCCTGGACTACAATTGTAACAAGTGTCGCTACTGCTCCGATGGTTACAAACAGGGCTAGAATCAGCTCGATCAGACTCTCTACTCTATCCATAAATGAGATCAATTTCTTCATAACTGTGGTCTCCTTATTCTTAATCATTATTTCCACATTATTATACAGAATCGATGGGATTCCCTCAATTCATACTTATGCCTTCTACTGGATATTCTCTACAGTTTCTTTTCGATTTTCCTTTGATTCCCATGGATCTATAAAAAGGACCCAGGAGTCTTCGCCCCTAGGTCCTATACTTCGCTATGCTATGAACTTATGTATGCATACCAGCGATCCGCCTGGTCTACATTTACACATACTCTCTCTGCTTGGCTACCATACGGTTCAGTGCGGAGAATACGGCGCGGATGGATGCTCGTGTGATATTCGAGCTGACACCTACGCCGAAGGATATATTCCCACTACGTGGGTCCTTCATCTCAATATAGGCTGCTGCCTTCGCATGAGATCCTACGCTGAGGGAGTGCTCGCTGTAGTCCTCGATGGTGAAGTCTACCTCTGGGACATCCTGACGGATTGCCATCTTCAGCGCGTCGATGGGTCCGTTACCATCTGCCTCGGAGTGGATTGCCTCTCCATTGTACTTGAAGTCCAGGGATACATGGGTGTCCTCTGAATTGGTATTATCATTGAGATCCACATAGACTAACTGGAATGGATCAGCCAGCTCTAGGTAGTTCCTCTTGAATTCCTTCATGATGCGCTCTGGCTTTACCTCGCCACCTTCCTGCTCGGAGATGGCTTGGATTACATCTGCGAATTCTCTCTGCATCTTCTTCGGCAGCTTATAACCGTAGACTGCATCCATTACAAATGCTACACCACCCTTACCGGACTGGCTGTTAATTCTTACGATTGGTTCATATTTACGTCCGATATCTGCTGGGTCGATTGGCAGATATGGCACTGCCCACACGTCGGACTGGCGCTCTGCCATGGCCTGCTTGCCCTTATTGATGGCATCCTGATGAGAGCCTGAGAATGCGGTGAATACCAGCTTACCTGCATATGGATGACGGGCGTCAATTGGCATCTTACAGCATCTCTCATAGACCTCGATGATCTCATTGATATCCTCGATGTGAAGCTCTGGATCGATGCCCTGGGAGAACATATTATAGGCCACATTCAAAATGTCCACATTACCGGTGCGCTCACCATTACCCAGGAGGGTTCCCTCTACCCGGTCTGCACCAGCCAGAAGTGCCAGCTCTGCACATGCGATGCCTGTGCCCCGGTCATTATGGGGATGCACGGAGATCACCACATTCTCCCGGTCAATCAGATGCTTCTGCACGTACTCTATCTGGTCTGCATAGACATTAGGCGTATTCATCTCTACTGTCGCTGGGAGATTAATAATCACTGGTAAATGTGTGGCGCGATTCCACTCTTTGATCACAGCGTTACATACCTCTACAGCGTAGTCTGGCTCTGTACCTGTGAAGGACTCTGGGGAGTACTCTAACTGGAGATTGCCGTCGTACTTCGACAGGCGCTCCTTCACCATGCGAGTTCCTGCAATGGCGATGTCTATAATCTCCTGCTTATCCTTATGGAATACCACATCACGCTGCAGAGTGGATGTGGAGTTATAAATATGGAATATGATATTCTTGATACCCTGAATGGCTTCGAAGGTTCTGTCGATGAGCTGCTCACGGCACTGGCATAGTACCTGCACCTTTACATCATCTGGAATCTTATTCTCTGCCACCAGGCGGCGAAGGAAGTCATACTCGATCTGAGATGCTGCCGGAAAGCCGATCTCGATCTCCTTAAAGCCAAGCTTAATTAAGAGGTCGAACATCTCCATTTTCTCATCTACATTCATGGGTTCTACCAGTGCCTGGTTACCATCTCTTAGGTCCACAGATACCCATGTCGGTGCATGTGTGATCTCCTTATTGGGCCACTCACGCTCCGGATACTTCATGACCGGATTCTTCCTGTATTTCTGATAATTCATGGTGACAGTCCTTTCTTTCTTAGTTGTGTGAGGCATGGCGTGGGAAGTATGTATAGAATTGGGATAGATCTGGCTTCCACTAATATTGCCTCTTGTAATCCTTTTCTTCTCTCTTATTGCCAATATACCACAGTTTCTTCGCTTTTGTTATAATGGTTTCGGTTTTTGTACAATTTAATTCCTTGAAGTGTTTCTGTCGTCTGATAATTCGGGGTGCATGGTTGATGTTACAATGATGCTTTCCTCTCAGCGGCTTTCACCTACTCACTACAAGGCGGTTTACATTTCTCCTGTTTGAAACAGGTGCGACACAAGTTGTAGGTGCATTATTACAGGTTTTGAGGTATAATGTGGGGTACGTAATTTCGTAATGTAATGTTAAGCACAAGAGGAGAATACAAATCATGTGTGGAATTGTAGGATATGTTGGTAATCGACA
>Ga0310695_10008784_pt1 | contig 15459 bp, 10 predicted proteins | sample RumenRJG_04DNA_FD_203882 | JGI IMG/M metagenome (GOLD analysis project Ga0310695, IMG submission 203882) | Bovine rumen microbial communities from Lethbridge, Alberta, Canada - RJG_04 (v2) (version 2) | ecosystem: Host-associated > Mammals > Digestive system > Stomach > Rumen | place: Canada...
TACCTATGGCTAAAAAACAACACAACTGGCCCCGTATCATTCTCCAGTGGGGAACCCTGGCCGCCCTGGTCTTCTTCCTGACCGGACTCGCATCGAAACTTTTCGGTTCCGATCCCGCCGACCCTGAAGCCCTCTGCCCGATGGGAGGCCTGCAGGCCCTGGCAACCTTCTTCGTTAAGGGCTCTCTCCCCTGCAGCATGAGCTCCGCCCAAATCCTGATGGGCATTGCCCTGGCCGCCGCAGTCATCCTCTTCAGCAAGCTGTTCTGCGGCTATCTGTGCCCGGTAGGAACCATCGAGGACCTGCTGACCCGTATCCGCAAAGCCCTGGGTATCCGTACGGAAGGGCCCAAGGAAGGCTCCGTTTTCGATGCCGTCCTGCGCATCGTCAAATACGTCCTGCTCTTCGTGGTCTTCTATTTCTCCGTGAGTGCCAGTGAACTCTTCTGCAAGAAACTGGATCCCTACTATGCCACCGCCACCGCGTTCAAGGGCGAAATCGTCCTTTGGATGGCGCTCACGACCGTAGGCATCGTGCTTTTATGCGGCCTCTTTATCAAGCGTTTCTGGTGCCGGTACATCTGCCCGCTGGGTGCCGCTTCCAATACCCTTAAATTCTGGCTACCGCTCATCGGAATCGGAATCGTCTGGTGGCTGCTTGGCGTTGCCGGCGTACAACTGGCCTGGTGGTGGCTGCTGGGTGCGGTCTGCCTGCTGGGCTGGGCGCTGGAGGTATTCAAACGGGATTCCCGCCTGCAAATGCTGCATGTGGTAAAAGATGACAGCCTCTGCACCCACTGCGGCCTCTGCAACAAAGCCTGTCCGTACGCCATCGACCTTTCTGCCCGCAGCGGTCGCATTACTTCGGTGGATTGCACCCTTTGCGGCGAATGCGTGGGCGCCTGCAACGTAAACGCCCTCTCCATCGGCCCTGCACAGAAAGCCGGCTGCAAGAAGTGGCTGCGCTGGCTGCCGGCCCTCATCGCCGTAGCCCTGGTAGCGCTCGGCCTCCTGTTCCGCAATAGTTTCGAACTGCCTACCATCGATGAAAAATGGGATATTCCGGAAGGCGTGGAACTACAGACCGTCAAAATCGAAAACCTCAAATCCGTCAAATGCTACGGCAGTTCCATGGCTTTCAAGGCCCGGATGGAAAACGTCCGCGGCGTACACGGCGTCAAGACTTTTGTGGGCGCACTTCCGCGTCTGGTCGCCCGATCCCGCCAAACTTCCCGAACTGAAGATCCTCACCATCCGCACCGAAAAGATGTACGATAAACTGGATCTCAACTACCTCGGCCTCCAATTCCGCCAGACCGGCAAGGGTATCTTCGGCGTGGAATCCGAGTACAACTGCCCGCTTATCGTGCGGGTCTATGCCTCTCCGAACGAGGAACTCGACGAGGCTTTCTTCAAGGAAATCGTAAACAAAAAGGTGCTCCAGATGCCCGTCCACGGCGGCGGCGTGAAGGAGACCCCGGTCGATTTCGAATTCGTGCGGATGGAAAAAGGCGAAGGCCGCATCGGCATCGATGAATATCTCCACCGCATGTTCGATCCGTTCACGGCGGAATTCAGCGGCCGATATCCTTCGGGCGATACCACCGCGGTGCGCAAGCGTACCGATGTGTACGAAGGCCAGCCGCAGTTCATCTACGAGATTGCCAACCAGAATTACGAGAAGCCCATTATCAAGCGCGGTCTCCCCTTCCTGAGCAACCATCTTTCCAAAGAAGAAGGTGTCATCGGGCTCTATCTCACGCTGAACAAGGCGCTGGTGCCTTGCATCCAGGTCCGTTTCGCCGCCCCCATGACGGCGGACCGCATCTGGGAACTCATGACCATGCCCAAGTGGACCATTACCTATAGCAAGGACGATATCCGTGAAGAAAACGCCCGGCTCACGTTTAATGAGCCAGGCGTCTGTTATCCTTTTACCGAGGAATAACCTTACTCGCTGAACTTAGCGGAAAGGTATTCGCGGTTCAGGCGGGCGATGTGCTCCACGGAGATACCCTTCGGGCATTCCATCTCGCAAGCGCGGGTGTTGGTGCAGTTACCGAAGCCCAGCTCGTCCATCTTGGCCACCATGGCACGGGCGCGACGGGCGGCTTCGGGACGTCCCTGCGGCAAGAGCGCCAGGGAGCTGACGCGGGCACCGACGAACAGCATCGCGGAACCGTTCTTACAGGTTGCTACACAAGCACCGCAACCCACACAGGCCGCTGCATCCATGCTCTTTTCGGCATCATCATGCGGAATGAGGATGTTGTTGGCATCCTGGGCGCTGCCGGTGCGGACGGAAATGAATCCGCCAGCCTGCAGAATCTCATCAAATGCGCTGCGGTTCACCACCAGGTCCTTGATCACCGGGAAGGCCTTGCTGCGCCAGGGTTCCACCGTAATGGTAGCACCGTCCTTGAAGTGACGCATAAACAGCTGGCAGGTGGTCACATGATCGTCCGGACCATGGGCACGGCCGTCAATATACAGACCGCATGCACCACAGATGCCTTCGCGGCAATCGTGGTCGAAAGACACGGGACCGGAACTCTGGCAGCCACGCTCCACGGCAACAGGCTCGTTACCCTGGCGGATCAACTGCTCGTTCAGGATGTCCAGCATCTCGAGGAACGAAGCGTCCTCTTCGATTCCGGAGATGTGATAGGTCTCAAAATGACCCTGCTCCTTGGCGTTCTTCTGACGCCATATCTTCAGATTGAATTCCATATCCTTAGTCTTTGTAATTTCTCGTTTTCACCTCGATAAACTCGTACTTCAACGGCTCTTTGTGCAGTTCCGGCTCCTTGCCTTCGCCCTTGTATTCCCAAGCCGCCACGTACATATAATTCTTGTCGTCACGCTTGGCCTCACCCTCTTCGGTCTGGCTTTCGATACGGAAGTGACCGCCGCAGGATTCATTGCGGTTCAGGGCGTCGCGGGCCATCAGTTCACCAATCTCCAGGAAGTCCTCCAGACGAAGGGCCTTTTCCAGTTCCTGGTTGAACTCATACTGGCTTCCGGGAACGCACACATCCTCGTAGAAGGACTTTTTAAGGGCCTGGATTTCCTCAATGGCTTTCTTCAGGCCTTCGGCGCTGCGGGCCATGCCCACATACTCCCACATGATGTGGCCCAGTTTCTTATGGATGGAATCCACCGTATGCTTACCCTTGATGGAGAAGAGCTTGTCAATACGCTCCTGGACGGCTTTTTCAGCTGCATCGAATTCGGGCGTATTCACGTCGGTCTTCGGCTCGGCAAACTTGTGCGACAGGTAATCGCCGATGGTCACCGGAATCACAAAATAACCGTCGGCCAGACCCTGCATCAGGGCCGATGCTCCCAGACGGTTTCCACCGTGGTCGGAGAAGTTGGCCTCGCCCAGGGCATAGAGGCCCGGAATGGTGGTCTGGAGGTCATAATCCACCCAGATACCGCCCATGGTGTAGTGGATGGCCGGATAAATCATCATCGGCTCCTCCCAAGGAGAGGTAGCGGTAATCTTCTCATACATATCGAAGAGGTTACCATACCGCTCGGCCACCCGCTGGTGACCCAGACGCTTGATGGCGTCGGAGAAGTCCAGGAACACGGCCAGACCCGTCTCATTTACACCAAAACCGGCGTCGCAACGCTCTTTGGCGGCACGGGAAGCCACATCACGCGGAACCAGGTTACCGAAGGCCGGATAGCGGCGCTCCAGATAGTAATCCCGATCCTCTTCCGGAATCTGGGAAGCTTTGATGGTATGTTTGCGGAGTTTCTCCACATCTTCCAATTTCTTGGGAACCCAGATACGGCCGTCGTTACGCAGCGATTCGCTCATCAGGGTCAGTTTGCACTGCTGCTCGCCATGTACCGGAATACAGGTCGGGTGAATCTGGGCAAAGCAGGGATTGGCGAAGAAAGCACCTTTCTTATAGCACTGCCAGGCGGCGGAGCCATTGGAATTCATGGCATTCGTGGAGAGGAAATAGGTGTTTCCATAACCGCCGGTAGCAATCACCACGGCATGGGCGCCAAAGCGCTCCAACTTACCCGTTACGAGGTTACGGGCGATGATACCCTTTGCCTCACCGTTTACCAGCACCAAATCCAGCATCTCGTGACGCGGATAGCTCTTCACGGTACCGGCGGCAATCTGACGGTTCAGGGCGGCATAGGCACCCAACAACAGCTGCTGTCCGGTTTGTCCGCGGGCATAGAAGGTACGGCTCACCTGAACACCGCCGAAAGAACGGTTGGCCAGGTATCCGCCGTATTCACGGGCAAAAGGAATTCCCTGTGCTACGCACTGGTCGATAATCGCCGCACTCACCTCTGCCAGACGGTAAACGTTGGCTTCACGGGCACGATAGTCACCGCCTTTGATGGTGTCGTAGAAAAGACGATAAACGGAGTCATTGTCGTTCTGGTAATTTTTGGCAGCGTTGATACCACCCTGCGCGGCAATCGAATGTGCACGGCGCGGAGAGTCGCTGATACAGAATACCTTCACATTGTAACCGAGCTCGCCCAGGGAAGCGGCTGCAGACGCTCCGCCCAGACCGGTACCCACTACAATGATCTCCAGTTTCCTTTTGTTGTTGGGACTGACAAGATGAATCTCGGATTTACGCTTGGTCCATTTTTCGGCAAGCGGTCCGTCCGGAATCTTGGAAATTAATTTTTCGGCCATTTTTTCTGTTTTTATTGTACAATAATTCTTTCGTTCTTTAATTATCCTGCAAGTTTAGTCATTTTTACGCAATTCTGCAATTCTCGCAGCTATATCCATCGATAGATAATCTTTTAAGTAACTATTAATAAGGCAATTGTATTTCTTCGAAAATTTTCTCTCAGACACGCGGCCTTCTTCATACTTTCCCTGCAGTTTCCTATACTCCCGGATCATTTTCTCCTCTCGCTGCGAAATAATGTCCAACACATCCACTCCCTCTTTTTTCAACTGCATCGCCAGATCATTTAGGGGAGCGTGCCCGTCGGAAGCTGCCTGCAACGCTGCAGGAACTGCACAATCCACCCGAAGGGGAACCGCGACCGCATCCACCGGATATCCCAATACCGTCCACATCACGGTGTGTTTCGGATCCATTCCCTTCCGGACGCCTTCGAAAACGATCGATGCGGAAGTGATGTCCCGGAGGATGGGAGCGCCGCTCCGGGAAATCAGGTTGAACAAATTCTCGGCCCGGAAGCAGGCATCCGTTTCCGAACACCGATAGTTCCGGATGATTTCTTCCGCTTTTTCCCGCCGGTCAACTCCTTTCCGGTCCTCCGGCCGGCCGCTTTCGCACCAGTTGGTTACAACCAGGTATCCATCGGGCGTATCTTCCACATTATGACGAACATACAGATGGTTGTTCACCTCAAAATACGCCGCTCCGCCAAAGGCATCGATTACCCCGAAATTCGTTTCCACACCCCAGGGTTTCGGGAGGCTGTTCAGATAGGCTTCAAATTCATCCACGGTGGCACATAAACCCAAGGCTCCATACATCACAATTCCTTCGCGGTCCATCTGTTCCGCGGGTACGTCATCGTCCTTGAAATTATACGCCGCTGTATTCATGATACAAAAACCGGCATCGTTCATGCCCGACCACACTTCTCCCTGGTCACGGTCACTGTTTGTCAGGCCGATAAAACCATATTTCGGCCCCTGAAACCGTTCAATCCGGTTATTCAGCTGACCGGTATCCCGGTGTTTCAGCATCACCGGACGTCCCAGTCCGCTTGCGCGTGCCGTAAAAATCGCCGACGTGCATGCATTCCCGTCGGTTCCGGCACAGAAAGCCATGAAACAGATGAACAAAAATAGTTTTCTCATACCTTAAAAAAGACTGCCTTCATCTTCACGGGGAGTCATGAGAGAATCAAGACCTAAATGTTTGTATGCCAGTTCGGTAGCAATACGGCCGCGCTGGGTGCGGAGGATAAATCCTTCTTTGATCAAATACGGTTCATACACCTCTTCCAGGGTTCCCTGGTCTTCCGAAATGGCCGTGGCGATGGTTCCGGCTCCAACCGGTCCGCCCTTGAACTTGGTAATAATGGTATTCAGAATCTTGTTATCAATAGAATCCAAGCCACGCGTATCAATCTTTAACTTATTCAGCGAATACCGGGCAATCTCCAGGTCGATATGACCGTCTCCCATCACCTGGGCGAAGTCGCGCACCCGTTTCAGCAGGGCATTTGCGATTCGCGGCGTACCGCGGCTGCGAAGCGCCACCTCACGGGCCGCCTCATCATCGATTTCCACCTTCAGGATCTGTGCGCTGCGTTTGACGATTTTCACCAACTCGTCCGCGTCGTAATACTCCAGGGCACAGTTGATTCCGAAACGCGCCCGCAGCGGAGCCGTCAGCAAGCCGCTGCGCGTGGTCGCACCCACCAGGGTAAAGGGGTTCAGGGAGATGCGGACCGACCGTGCACCGGGTCCCTTATCGATCATAATATCAATGACATAGTCCTCCATGGCCGAGTACAGGTACTCTTCCACTTCGGGCGAAAGGCGGTGGATTTCGTCGATGAACAGCACGTCTCCTGTTTCCAGCGAGGTCAGCAGGCCGGCCAGGTCTCCGGGCTTGTCCAGAATCGGCCCGGAACTCACCTTCATATTTACACCCAGCTCGTTGGCAATAATATGGGCCAAGGTGGTCTTTCCCAGACCGGGAGGGCCGTGGAAGAGCACATGATCCAGGGCTTCGCCCCGCATTTTGGCTGCCTGTATATAGATGCGCAGATTGGAGACGATTTCCCGTTGTCCGGTGAAATCTTCCAACTCTTGCGGTCTGATAATTCCGTCTAAATCCTTATCTTTGTCGGCGGAACTTTTCCTTGGGTCAAAATCGGCCATAGACGTCGTCGTTTTTTATCCAATACAAATATAGTTTTTTTATTTGAAATTTGTTGATGCTTGTTGTGGCTGTTGAAATGTTGAAAACTACTATAAGTTCCTTATTTTGAATAAATTAACTTGTTGAAAACTGTTGAAAACATTGTGAACTTCCTTTTCAAAAACTGTGGAAACCTTCCGGGTGGGTTTTATGAACCGTCCGAAAATGAGTTATCAACAGGGTTATAAACAGGTTATCAACCGAATTTTTTGTGGAATTGTTGATAAATGTAAAACAGACCGAAGCATTGCGGCGGTCCATTCATCAAGCGCGGGAAACCTTCTGCAACGGACTTTTCCTATCGGCGCGATGGTTTGTCGTATCTGCGGCAGCCCATGAGGGGATCAACCTGATCGTGCTACCCAACCGCGAGGCGGCAGAATATTGCGCAGCAGACCTGTATCATCTGACGGAAGGGGACTGCGTCTTTTATCTTCCGGATTCCGGGAAAAACCTGGAAAAGAGCAATTTCAAGGCTTCTTTGGGAGTCCAGCGGACCTCTGCGCTCGGAAAAATCCTGCATGCAACGCCCCGGGAGAAAATCTTCCTGGTTACCTATCCGGATGCCTTATCCGAATCCGTTCCCGCAGCCAGAACCATTCAAAATACGGCTCTCCAACTTCGTAAAGAACTGGAAATCAGCCACAAAAAATTGGTAGAGCAATTGGATAGCCTGGGATTCGAGCGGGTGGATTTTGTGGCGCGTCCGGGCCAGTTTGCCATCCGCGGTTCCATTGTGGATATCTTTTCTTTCTCGTGGAACGATCCCTACCGCATTTCCTTCTTCGGAAACGAGATTGAAACCATCAGCATGTTCGATGTCAATACCCAGCTTTCCAAAGAGGAAACCGATGCCGTGGACATCCTGCCCGACCTGTCGGTCCGCGAAGAAGAGGGAGTGAGCATTGCGTCGATGCTGCCGAACGATACGCTGGTGTGGCTGGATTCGTCCGATATGTATCGCCAGCAGGCGTTTTTCCCTTCGTTGGAAGCGTTCCGGCGGGTGTTTCTGGAAACCCCGCTATCAGCCGGAAAAGCAGAGGTTATCCAGTTCCAGATAGCCCCGCAGCCGGTATTCAACAAAAATTTCGAACTGCTTTCGGCCGATATCCGCCAGAAACTGGAAAACAATTACCGGGTGTATATTTTCGGCGAGAAACAGGCGCAGATGGATAGGCTCCGGTCCATCCTGGTACAGGAAAAATGTCTGCTGCCGGAATTTGTTGTCGGTAAAAATCTCCACGCGGGATTCATCGATCAGGCGGAAAAGATCTGCTGTTATACCGACCACGAGATTTTCGACCGCTTCCACCGGGTAAGCCTGCGTCGCACGGTTGATAAGAGCGAGCAACTGACCCTGAATGACTTAAGCGCCTTCAATATTGGCGATTACGTGGTTCATATCGACCATGGCGTGGGGGTCTTTGGCGGGCTCGTGCGGATGCGCGATGACAAAGGCCGCGTGCACGAGGTGGTGAAATTGATGTACAAAGACGGCGACGTGGTTTTTGTATCTGTGCACTCTCTGCACAAGATTTCGCGGTTTCGCAGCAAGGAAGGGGAGGCGCCGCGCATCAACAAACTGGGTTCCAAGGCCTGGCAGACCCTGAAAGCCGGCGCAAAGTCCAAGATCAAGGACATTGCCAAGGACCTGATCCAGCTGTATGCCAAACGCAAGGCTTCCAAGGGCTTTGCCTTCTCGCCGGACAGCTATCTCCAGGAGGAATTGGAATCTTCCTTTATGTACGAGGATACGCCGGACCAGGAAGCGGCCACCAAGGCGGTGAAGCATGACATGGAAGACAACAGCCCCATGGACCGCCTCATTTGCGGCGACGTGGGTTTCGGAAAGACGGAAATCGCCATCCGGGCTGCGTTCAAGGCCGCATCGGACGGAAAACAGGTGGCGGTGCTGGTTCCCACGACCATCCTCGCCTTGCAGCATTTTACCACCTTTACCGCGCGGTTGAAAGACCTGCCGTGCACGATCGATTACGTAAGCCGCCTGCGGACGGAAAAAGAGGTAAAGGAGATCCGCGAGCGCCTGTCTGCCGGGAAGATTGACATCCTGATCGGCACCCATAAAATTCTGGGGAAAGGATTCGATTTCAAGGATTTGGGGCTGTTGATCATCGACGAAGAGCAGAAGTTCGGCGTGTCCGCGAAAGAGAAATTGCGGCAGATGAAGGAAAGCGTAGATACGCTTACCCTCACCGCGACGCCCATCCCGCGAACCCTCCAGTTCTCCCTGCTGGGCGCGCGCGATCTGTCCATCATCGCCACGCCTCCGCCCAACCGGATCCCCATCCAGACGGAAATCATCCTGTTCGAGGAAAAGGAAATCAAGCGGATCATCCGCGACGAACTGGTACGCGGCGGCCAACTCTTCTTCCTGCACAACAAGGTGGAGGAACTGCCGGCCATTTACGACATCCTGCACCGGCTGGAACCCGATATGCGCATCTGCATCGCCCACGGGCAGATGGAGGCCAAAGAATTGGAAAACAAGATGTTGGACTTTATGCGGGGAGACTACGACATGCTGCTCTGCACCACCATCATCGAAAACGGACTGGATATTCCCAACGCCAACACCATCCTCATCAACCAGGCGCAAAACATCGGCCTGAGCGACCTGCACCAGCTGCGCGGCCGGGTGGGACGATCGAACCGGAAAGCCTTCTGTTACCTGATCGTACCGCCGCTGGTGGGCATTACCGAGGATGCGCGCCGGCGCCTGAAGGCCATCGAAGAGTTCTCCGACCTGGGCAGCGGCTTCAACATCGCCATGCAGGATCTGGACATCCGCGGGGCCGGCAACCTGCTGGGAGCCGAACAGAGCGGTTTTATCCTGGATATGGGATACGAAACCTACCAGAAGATTCTGGCCGAGGCCATGGAGGAACTGGGAATGGAAACCGGCATCTCCATCAAACGGGATAAAGATAATTTTGTGACGGACTGCACGATCGATACGGACCAGGCGGCCCTGATTCCGGATTCGTTCATCGATGTAACGGCCGAAAAGATCCGCATTTACAAGCAGTTGGATTCCATGGTGTCCGAGAAGGAAATCGACCGCTTCCGCACCCAGATGGCCGACCGTTTCGGCAGCCTGCCGGACGAGGTGGAAAACCTGATCGGCGTGGTGAAAATCCGCAACCTGGGAAGTTCGCTCGGCTTCGAGAAAATCATCATCAAGAACGGCATGATGCTGTTTTTCTTTATTTCCAACCCCTTGTCGCCGTACTTTAAGTCAGCGGTGTTCAAGCAGGTGTTCCTGCGGGTGGGCGAGCACCCGGGCCTGTTCACGCTGAAGCAGGTGGAAGGCAAGTTGATAATCGTGTCGCGCGGCGTGGATTCCATTCCGGCAGCCCTGTCCGTTTTGAAAAAGCTGCAATAATATGTATATTTGTAGGATTTGTGGTTAGAAGAGCATGGCGAATCTGCTGATCGAAATAGGGAATACGGCGCTGAAGGCGGCGTGGTCCGAAGGAATGACATTGGGAAAAACCTTCCGCTATCAGGGCGAGAAGGTAATTGATTACATTTGCTCCCTCACCGCCCGTGAGCGGCCCGACCTGATGGTGGTATCGTGCGTATATCCCCTTTCCGCCTACGATGCCGACCGGCTTTCCCGCGAATGCGGCAAAATGGTCCTGCTGGACGGAAACCACCCGCAAATCCTTGGAAAATACGGCCTTCCGGCGTGGCTTACCTATGACCGGGCGGCTTCCATCCTGGCGGTGCGCCACCTTTTCCAAGGCCGCGGATGCACGCTTTTTGACTTCGGAACCACCCTCACGGTGGATTTGATCGATGCCTCCGGTTCCTACCTGGGCGGAAACATTTCCCCCGGCTGCCGGACGCGTTTCAAGGCGTTGAACAAGTATTCCCGGTCGCTGCCGCGCATCGCGACCCCCGAGAAAATCGACCCGGTCGGTACCTCTTTGGAGGGTTCCATCGCCTCCGGTGTGATTTCGGGCATACTATTTGAAATAGAAGGCTACCTGGCTCTCCATCCGGAAAATGTGGCCGTTTTTACGGGCGGAGATGCAAATTATTTTGCAAAACGGATGAAAAACTCCATCTTTGCAGTTTGCAATCTGGTATTGATGGGGTTGGCCTTGATTGCTGAAGAGTATGAAGATTGATTGGATGAAAAGAATAGTCCTGGTATTCTGCCTGCTGTTGGGTGGCGGTTTCCTGTTTGCACAGGATGGCGCCTACAGCAGTTTTACCCCTTATTCCGTCTTTGGTGTAGGTGACCTGTACCGTTCCGGAACGGCCTTTAACAAAGGCATGGGCGGGGTTGGCGTGGCCCTGCGCAACAAACGGTATGTGAACGTCATGAATCCGGCCGCCGTCACGGCCCGCGATACCCTCTCCATCATGGCGGATTTCGCCCTGGAATCTACCAACAAGATGCTTACGCAGGGGGATGTCAACAGCGCACAGAACACCTTCAACCTTCACGATTTCATCTTTTCTTTCCCGGTTTATCGGAAAAGCGCGATGTATTTCGGCCTGCAGCCTTTCAGCAGCATCGGCTATAATTTCACCTCGCCGGTTACCGATCCGGCCATCATCGGCCACACGGGGAACGTTACCTATACTTCCGAGGGCAGCGGCAGCGTGTACAACCTTTTCATCGGCGGTGGCGTGACCTTGTGGGACCACTGGTCCTTCGGGATTGAATATGATCACTTCTTCGGCAACTTGAAGAAAGATACGGGCATGACGTTCTCCAATGCGTCGTACCGCAACATCGTCAGCGGCTATTCCATGATGCTGCGTGGCAATTCGGTCAAATTGGGTGTGCAGTACGAGAAAGCCCTGAACAACGGCCTGATTTTTACGGCTGGCGCCACGTATCGCTTCGGAACCAACATGACCGGCTATGTGCATGATATCCAGATTGCGACGCTTTCTTCCTCGCTGGATACCCTGCGGTATGTGTCCGATACCCTTTCCAATGGGGCGGGACGGGCAAAATTCGGCGACGAACTGGCCATCGGCGTAGCCCTGCGATCCGGCCGCAAATGGATGGCGGAAATCGACTATATCCGTTCCGACTGGTCCCGTTCCGGCATGGATAAGGTAACGGGCTTCAAGAATACCGGCGCTTCCACCTTCTCGGCTACGACCGCCCAGTCCATCCGGGCAGGTTTCAGCTATACCCCCAATTACAACGACAGCCGGTACTATCTGAGGAGGGTGGATTACAGAATCGGAACGTATTATGACAGAGCCTATTACAAACTTGACGGGAATAATATAGACTCTTTTGGCGTGACTTTTGGAGTTACCTTGCCCATAGCAAAGGCATACAATTATATCACCTTGGGCGTCGATATCGGCCAGCGGGCCTCGAAGCGGGATAACCTCGTGCGGGAACGGTACGTGAATTTTACCATCAGCATGAACATCTTCGACCTCTGGTTCATCAAACCCAGGTACGATTAGAAAATTAAAAACATTAGCGATATGAAAAAAACAATTCTTGTCTTGATGACTGCGCTGCTCGCCCTGGGTGGCAGCAAGGCTTACGCCCAGGTGGACTGGGGCCCGAACAAAGATGAATGCCTGAAATACGTTTCCTACTACGAGGAGTATTTCAAACAGAAGAATTATGCCGAGGCGCTTCCTCATTGGAGAAAGGCCTATGCATTGGCTCCGAAGAATGCCCGTCAGACCATCTATATCAATGGTATTGCGATGTTCAAGAACCTGCTTCGCCAGCCCAAGCTGGATGCAGCGTATCGCAAAGCCGTGATCGATACGGTGTTCATGCTCTATGACCAGCGTGCCGAAAACTTCCCGAAATACCGGGTGGCGGCCCTGAACAACAAGGGTATGGATATGGCCAACCTGCTGAAGGGACAGGACGAGGTTCTCTTTGAGAATTTCAACGCCATCATCTCGGAGAATCAGGAGAAGACCAACCCGAGCCTGTTCATCCTGGATATGCAGACGGCAATCAACCTGTTCCAGAACAGCAAGATTGATGCTGAGGCGGTAATCAATACCTATCAGAATTCCATCGCCCTGCTGGAGAAAGCTCCCGCCGAGGACAAGGAGAAAGCCGACAAGGTCCGTACCGACCTGGAAAGCCTCTTCATTGGCAGCAAGGTGGCCGACTGCGACAACCTCGTTGCCCTGTTCACCCCGCGCTTCGAGGCCGATCCGGACAACATCGAACTGGTCAAGAACATCGTGAAGATGTTGGGTTCCACCGAGGGGGGTATTGAGACGCCGCTCTTCCTGAAAGCTGTTACGTCTATGCACAAGCAGGAGCCTTCCGCTTTGACGGCATACAACCTGTACCGGCTGAATTCGGCCCAGGGCAACACCGAGGAGGCTGTCAAGTACCTGGAAGAGGCCATTTCCTATCCAGAGACGGACGATGCCACCAAGGGCAGCTACTTCTTCGAACTGGCAACCTACTGCCTCAAGAACGGCAACAACGCCAAGGCGTATGAATATGCCGAGAAAGCAGCCCGCATGAACAGCGAGTTTGCCGGCAAGTCCTTCTATCTCATTGGCACCATCTGGGGTTCCACCGTTTGCGGTGGCAACGAAATCCAGCGCCGCAGCCCGTACTGGGTGGCCGTGGATTATCTGCAGAAGGCCATGAACGCCGATCCTTCGCTCGCGGATGACTGCCGCAAGCTCATCGGCCAGTATGCCGCCTACTATCCCCAGAAAGCAGAAGCTTTCATGTACGATGTAACCGATGGCCAGACCTACACCGTCGCTTGCGGCGGCATGCGGGCCACCACCACGGTTCGTACGCAGAAGTAGTGTTTTGAACACATACCGAAAAATATTCCAGATGGCAGCAGCTGCGTCCGTAGCTGCTGCTGTTGTCGTTTCCTGCAAACGAAAATTTGTCGAAGCGGAGCGGATCGACCTGGCATCGGTGCCGGTGCAGACGGTGAACAAAATGTTTTTCACCACGTCTGAAAACGGCCTTTTGAAGATGCGGATGGAGGCCGATGTCATGCAGCGGTTCGACAACGATTCCCTTTCGTGCGAGTTTTTCCCGGAAGGGTTCGAGGTGTACGGTTATGACGAAGAGGGCCGGCTGGAAACCATGATCCTGTCCGACCAGGCCCGGCACGTAAACTATAAAAGGCGCGCGGAAGAGCGCTGGGAGGCCTTCGGAAACGTCGTCATCCAGAATGTGATCAAGCAGGAGACCATGGAAACGGATACCCTGTACTGGGACCAGACCAAGAAGGAAATTTATACGGATTGCTATATCCGGATGTTCTCAAAGGACGGTTTCATGCAGGGATATGGGATGCGTTCCGACGAACATGCCCGCAACGCAATCATCTATAAACCTTTCAACAGCTACGGCGTGGTCGTGCAGGACACGACCGCATTTGTGGTGGATTCGGTCAATTTTATCGGGCCGTTTCCGAAAAAATAGTGATGAATTGCGGAAAATTCACTAACTTCGCAACCTTATTGCAAGATTAATAATTAAAAAAACATAACGAAATGGCGGTAATTGAAAAAATCCGAACCAAATTTGGCGTAGCAGCCTCGATTATTATCGCTGTCGGATTGTTGCTCTTTATCATCGATCCGAGCGAAATCATGTCTGCCGTACAGAACATGTCGTCCAAGTACGATGTGGGTAAAATCGGCAGCAAATCCATTTCCTATCAGGATTTCCAGAACGACGTGGAGAAATACACCCGTATCCATGAACTCGTGAGCGGAAACACCGTTTCCGGCGAGCAGGAGCAGATGCAGGTGCGCAACGCCGCCTGGCAGGCCCTGGTAGAGAAATATCTTTTCTCCAAGAACGCGAAAGCCGCCGGTCTGGCCGTCGGTGAAGCGGAAAACCTGGCCCTGCTGACCAGTGAGGAATATGTTTCCCCGCTGATCGCAAATGATCCCTCCTTTGCCGACGAGACCGGTTCTTTCTCGCCCGAAGCCGTGAAGAACATCGCCCGTCAGGCCAAGGAGAACCCGGACCTGAAGCTTTACTGGGACTATGTGCAGAACAGCGTCTATTTCCAGCAGCTGAATGCGAAATACAACGCCCTGTTCACTGCCAGCAACTTCCAGAACCCGCTGCAGCTGCGCAAGGCCATCGAAGAGAACAACAACACCTCCGACGTGGATTTCGTCATGGTGCCCATGTCCTTTGCTCCGGATTCCACGCTTACGGTTTCTGCCAGCGAAATCAAGGAGTTCTACGCCAGCCACAAGAAATTCTTCAAGCAGCCCGCTTCCCGCGACATCGAGTATGTCGTGTTCGAGGTGAAGCCTTCCGCTACCGATGTGAAGGCCGCTTCCGACAAGATGGTTGAGGCGTATGAGGAGTTTGTCTCCACCGACAATATGAAGTCTTTCCTGTCCCGCAATTCGGAGCAGGCCTGGTCGAACCGCTGGTATAAGGCCGGCGAAATGAACCCGGTGAACCGCCAGATCGGTGTGTTCGTGGACGGTGCCGCCAAGGATGCCGTGTCCGAGATCGTGACCGATAACAACGTGTTCTATGCCGCCCGCATCATGGATACCGCCATGCTGCCGGA
>Ga0310695_10008785_pt1 | contig 15459 bp, 14 predicted proteins | sample RumenRJG_04DNA_FD_203882 | JGI IMG/M metagenome (GOLD analysis project Ga0310695, IMG submission 203882) | Bovine rumen microbial communities from Lethbridge, Alberta, Canada - RJG_04 (v2) (version 2) | ecosystem: Host-associated > Mammals > Digestive system > Stomach > Rumen | place: Canada...
GAAAACTCAGCAATGCCGTTATTGACAAATTAGTACCTTATATTAATGTTATTCAAGGCGGTATGTTTATCAGAACGACGATGCCGGATGACAACAAAACGGAATGTTTTGAACTCTATGCAGTTTTCGCATACGGACACGAAAGATTCCACAAAAAAATCCTCAAACTCGATGAAGGAATGATTGGTGCGTGCGCTATGGAAAAACACACGATTATTCTCAACAACATTCCCGAAAACTATACCGACATAAGTTCGGGTTTAGGACAGGCAAAACCAAAATCCATAATTTTCGTACCGCTTGTTTACAACGATTATTTGTACGGAGTTTTGGAATTGGCATCTTTCAAAGATTTTCAAGAATATCAAATACAATTCGTTGAAAGAATTTCTGAAAACATCGCCTCCACAATCGCAAACGCAAAAATCAATGAGCAGACCAATATCCTTCTCAAACAGAGCCGTTTGCAATCAAAACAAATGGAGGAAAAAGAAGACCAGCTCAAGAGCGAAATCGAATCCTTGAACAACCTTTTGAATGCAGTTCAGATGGAATTCGACGAACTCGAACAGGTAAACAATGCAATGAACAAATCTATGATGGTTGCCATTTTTTCAACAAAAGGCGACACTCTCGAAGCCAACAGAAAATTTGCATTGCGTTATACTCTTGATGTCAATGATATACGCAGAAAAAATGTTTATGAAATACTTCAATTAACGCTTTCTAAATACGACGAATTCAAGAAAATTTGGGACAGCGTTAAACAAGGTCAAACAGAAACCTACAATATTGAGTTCAAAATCAACAACTCAACCAGAAAAATCAGAAATATGTTTGTCCCCATTTACAACAAAGAAAATGCGATAGAGAGAATTTTCTGTCTTGCAACCGATATTACCGGTCAGCAAAACACAGAATCCGAACTCGAAAAAATGAAAAAACAACTAAAAGACAATGCCACAGAAAACACCGTTCTCAAACAAACTATTAAACGGAAAGATATTGAAATTGAAGAACTCAACAAAGATATTTCCGATTTAAGACAACAGGATGTAGACAACAAAAGCAAACTTGATAAGGCCTCTTCAAGCGCACAATTTTTCAAGAGAGAACTTGAAAAACGTATTTCTAAATTCAGAAAAATTGAGGCTTCGCTCAAAGACAAAGTTAAGAATTTAGAAGGGCGTTTGGGCATCGTAAAAGATAATACGAAAAATGCCAATACTAATACACCCAAAAATGAAAACCCAAAAGACTAATCATGTTAAACAAAGTAATTATATTATTAATCGGGATTCAGACCATCCTCGGTGTCAAACAAAACGAGGATCAAACTAAGGCTCTGGAAATCGTGCTCAAATTTGCTGAGTTCACAACATGGAATCGGCAAATGAGCGAAGATTTCATCGTACTCGTAGCCGAAAACGACGATTCCAAATACGAAAAAATAAAAAACTATTTTGAAAACCAAAAATTTGAAGACAAAACAATCAAAACCATAAAACTTACAAATGAAACACTAATAACCGAAGCTGACGTTATTTTTATCAGTAACAACACCGACATCAACTTTGAAAAACTATCAGAAAAAATAAAAGAAAAACAAATCTTAACCATAACAACAGACAAAAATATGCTATCCAAAGGCTGTATGTTTTACATCAAAATCGGCGAACAAGGCGTCGAATATTTGTACAACAGACACGCAATCATAAAATCAGGTCTAATGATTCAAGGCAGTTTATTAGCCCCGGTGCATGAATGGAATTAATAACAACAATTAATCAAAAAATAACAGGAATATCATGAATTTTTTTGCAAATCTTTCAATCCGCAACAAGATTTTGGTAAGTTTTCTTGCCATTATGTTGCTGACAACACTGATAATTTCGATTTCAATCGTTAAAATACACAGCGATTACTCCGATGATTATCTCAAAAAAACATATAGTTGCGTAGCCAAAACTATAAGCGAGCAATTAATGGGACAAGTTGATCTTCCTGTTAATAGCGAAGAAATAAACCGTGCCCTCAAAAGTCAGCTCGACATTTTGGAAGATGTGGAAAACGCTCAAGTTTTTAATCAAGCGGACTCCTTAGTTGCCGTTTACAACAAAGGTAACGCTCTTTGGGAAAAACAAAAAGTCGAAAAAAATTCCAAAGCATATTATCAAGATGACTATCTCTACGTCATAGAACCCGGAATTTATAAAAACAAAATCAGAGTTATCATCTATCTGAAAGTTTCAACAAAAGAACACACCCTCATTGAAATGAAATTTATCAGAAACATAATTTTCGTTTTAATAGGTTCGTCTCTTATGATATTTTTCGTCGTAATTTTGCTTCAAAAATACACCACTACACCTTTGGTAAAATTAACGGAAAACATTCAAGAAATTACTAAAGAACAAAAATTCAATCAAAAAATTCAAACTCCTAAAGGCAACGACGAGATAACTGAACTTTACAATCAGTTCTCTATAATGCTTGATACCATCAACAAAAAAGAACAAGAGCGTGATGCCGCTAAAAAGAAAGAAGAATTTACAAACGAAATTTTCACGAAAGTAAACAAATCATCTTTCGATGCGATAATTGTAGTTGATAAAGAACAGAGAATCAAGTTTTTCAACACAGCAGCGGAGAAACTCTTCGGCTACAAATTCTCTGAGGTCAAAGACAATTCGTTCATAAATTTAATCGTGCCTTTTGACCAAAGGGAAAAAGCAAAAGAAATTGTAAAAAAAGTTATGTATTCTCAACTGAGCACAGAACCAAAGGAAACCACTGCAATCAACAAAAACAACGAAATTTTCGATGCCGAAGTTTCAGTTAATTCATACAATTACGAAGACAAAAACGGTATCGTAATAACCGTTAGGGACATAACAGAAAGAAAAAGAAAGGAAAAAGAACTTGTAGAGGCTAAAAACAAAGCTGAAGAATCAGACAAACTCAAATCAGCGTTTTTAGCTAACATGAGCCACGAAATCCGTACCCCGATGAACTCAATTCTCGGATTTTCAACACTTCTTACCAAACCCGGCGTCTACGACAAACACAAAGAACAATATCTGGAATTAATCATCAACAGCGGCAAAAGCCTTCTTAACTTGATTAACGATATAATTGATATTTCAAAAATCGAAGCAGGTCAGTTGAAAGTAAAACCAAGGAAAATAACTCTCAACCCGCTTATGAACGAAGTTTATATGTCGCATTACCAAATCAACGACATGAAAAACAAATCGTTTGAATTAAGAATGAAAAAAGCCGTAGAAAGAGACGAATTCAGCATCGAAACAGACCCGTTCCGACTCAAACAAATACTTAACAACCTCATCGGCAACGCCATGAAATTCACAGAAAAAGGTTACATTGAGTTCGGTTACAAATTCAATAATCCCGAACAACTTCTTTTCTACGTAAAAGACACAGGCGTAGGAATGCCTGCCGATAAACTGAACTTAATCTTCCAACGCTTCGGTCAAATCGAACAAAAAGACGATAAAAACCAAAGCGGTACAGGTTTAGGTCTTACAATCTCTAAAAAACTCGCTGAACTTTTAGGCGGTCAAATGTGGGTGGAATCAACCGAAGGCGAAGGCTCAACATTCTTCTTCACTCTCCCATACGATGCCGACCTCAATACCGGCGACGAATACGGAGCTTCATTAGTAGAAGATGGTAACGATAGCCTCGAAAACAAAACATTACTCGTGGCCGAAGACGAAGAAATGAATATCGTATACATGAAAGAAATTCTCGCCGATACCAAAGCTAACGTTCTTTGGGCTAAAAACGGCGAAGAAGCCGTCAAAATAGCTAAAGAAAACCCATCAATAGATTTAATCCTGATGGACATCAAAATGCCGGTTATGAACGGGTACGAAGCAACTCAAAAAATACGTGAATTCAATAAAAACGTCATAATAATAGCGCAAACAGCTTACGCACTAACAGGCGAAAAAGAAAAAACTATCGAAGCAGGTTGCAACTACTACATCACAAAACCCATCGAAATAAAAATCCTTATGAACACAATTCAAGGATTTTTAAACCGAAAAAAATCTTAAAGTTGCGCTTGTCCGCTCAAGCCGCGGGGGCTGTTCTTTCTTGAAAGAAAGAACCAAAGAACTTTTAAGAGATATAAAAAAGGGAAAGCCTTTAGGGGCTTTCCCTTTTTTATATCTCCCAGAAGTTTTCCGGTTCCCTTTTTCAAAAGGGAACTGCCCCGCCGGCATGAGGCGACAAAACTAACCTAAAATTTTTCTCCAGAGTTTGAATTCTAAGTCTTTTCTGCGGAAAATGTTAATTTCGTCAGCGGAAGATACTGTGTCGAAATTGTAAGCGAGTTCAGAGAGGAAGAAAGATGCACGTTCGAGACCTTCGCCGAGGTTTATCATAACGACATCACCGTCTTTCAACAAGCCTTTTTTGAGCGATTCAAAATATCCGCCAAGACCGATTGCCGAAGCAGGTCCGATTTTTTCAAGCGTTTTGAAAGCCACTAAACGCGCAACATCCGCAGTTTTTGTTTCGTCAAAAGTGATGATTTCGCCACCAGAATTTTTGGTCAAATCAGCAATTATCGGATACGTTCCCGGAACGCCTGTTGCTAAGGTCTGAACCTTAGTTTTCGGATTCTGAATCTTCGGAAAATCATGCTGCCAACCTTCGGGAAAACTTTGACTTTTAGCTTTTTCCCAAGCCTGTGTCATCGGGTCGCAAAGGCTCGGCTGAACCGAAATAAATCTCGGACATTTATAATCACCAAACTGCGAAACCTCATGAATAGCCTTTTCAACCGCAATAGGTCCTGTGCCGCCGCTAAGTGCCTGAATGTAAACCGTCGGCAGTTCGCCCGTCAACCTCAGCCACTCATAAACCCAAGTTTTTTTGCTTTCAACCCTCAGCGGATCGGTATTGCCGATTGTCATCAAAATATTGTTTTTGGCGGTAAACTCGCCCGCAATTTTTTTAGCGAAAGCATAGTCGCCTTTACAAATTACGGCTTTCTGTCCGTATGCGCTGACAGAGGCAATATTCTCTTTTACAGCATCTTGCGGCATAAAAACATAAAGATTGATTCCCGCTTTTGCAAGATAATGCGAAAAAGCGTTTGCCGTGTTGCCGGTACTTGCAACAGCATAATCGGTTACGCCGTTTTCTTTCAAAACCGATGCCGCCAACGTTCCGGCGATGTCTTTGAAAGTACGCGTTCCGTCGTTGAAATTATGACGCATAACGTAGACTTTCAGCGTTTTGCCGAACTCTTTTTTTGCGACCTCTTCCAAAAAGTCCCAACGGCTAACGGGTGATACCCCCTCCCCTGCCGAAACGATATTTTTGGCATCGTCAAGGGGTAAAAAGTCAAAATAATGCCAGAGATTTTTTACATCTTTTGCATTGAAAATAAGGTCTTTCAACTTTTCAGGAGAAGCGGTATATTTGGTATCAACAAAATTTTTACCACATTCGGGGCATTTTTGTCCGTGTTGAAACCACTCTTTGAAACTCTCAATTTTATGTCCGCAACTCTTGCAGACAAAATAATATTTTTTAGCCATTTTTACTCTGTTTAATTATTTCTAAATTTTGCTGCACATTCATCGGATATTCTTGTTTTTTCCTTTGCAGCATCGGATTTTGAATAATCAGCACCTTTGCGCAAAAATCTTAAACCAGACATAACAAAATCAGGCAACGCTTTTTCGGGGTCACGTTTTTTAAGATTAAGACCTAAATGAAATTTTTGAACGATTGGAACATAGTAAGTTTCAACAAATTCGATAAGACTTCCGTCAGGGTCTTCGACATAAGTGAAATGCCCTGAAGCGCCGCCCATATCAAAAATTTGCGCTTCGCTGTTGTAAGCCTCTGGGTTTGAATCGCATTTAAATTCAACGCCGAAATTTCTGCAATACTCCTTCAAATCTTTCATGTTTCTGACATCGAAACAAATCTGAATAAAACCCGGATCGCCCCAAAGATGAGTCGTAAAATCATAAATATGTTTTAATTCACGGTCGGATTCCACTAACTGAACAAGCTCTATCTGCGAGGCGTTCAAAAAGTTAGAGAACGGACCTTTGCGTTTTTGTGAATGTCCGAGAAGAACTCTACGGTATTTTTCTTTTCCGCCGGGCAGTTTTGCGAAATCCTCAAAAACATCGGTTTCGTCATAAATTACGGTATCATAACCGAGAATATTTTTGTAAAATTCTTTTGACTTTTCAATATCGCTGACACCAAGTATCGCACCAAAAGCGCCGCCGGTTTTTGATTTAGTTTCGTTGAAAACAATATCGCTTTCAACAACTTCAAAAATGTTTCCAAAAGGATCTTTAACGAAGAAATGTTCTTTACCGTTAAGAGTTTTAGAGAAACTCGAAAGTAAAGAAAGATTGTCGTTTTTGAATTTTAAATAAGCGGCAGCAACATTTTGACATTTGATTTTACCGATAAAAATACCGAGATCACCCAATTGCGGTTGAAAATCAAGTTCATGCGGGTCTCTTGAAGTGTATTGCCAAATTTCGAGACCACCACCGCCCTGCATATTATAAGCTAAAATAGTGTGCCGTGATTGCGGCTGATGATTTGTGTAAGGCTGCATTAAAGCGGCTTCACCGGGAGCATCGCTGAGCAGCACGTCAAAACCGAAATATTCTCTGTACCAGTCCCACGCCTGATAAACGTCAGTAACACCAATACCGAGTTGCTGTATTCCGCTGATTGAAAATGCCATTTTTGATAATGAGTTTTTTTTAATTTTAATTTTTTATAGCGCAAAGTAAACAAAAATTTCTGAGATTTCAAGAGGATTTTCAAAAAAATAAAAAAATTGCAGTTTTTTTAAGGGTGAGTTTGAGTAATTTCCCAATAACCGTTTTTGTCAGCACCAATACGGCGGATAAAGCCTTCGTCTTGAAGTTTTTTCATATTTGACTTGATACTTTTAAGCGTAATACCAATATTTTCAGCGAGTTCCGATTGAGTGATATACGGATTCTCTTGGATTGCGGAAATGATTTTTTGCTGATTTACAGTAACCTTTACAGTAACCTTTACAGTAACCTTTTGACGGTTGATAATGTTGTCGATTTCAGTGTTTAAAAGGTGGAGCATAAACTCAATAAACTGAGTGCTGTTGGCATTGGTGAGCGTAAAATTCAGCGCGTCGTAATACTCTTTTTGATGTTGTTTGACGAGAGTTTCGACAGGAATCCACGCAAAAACAGGTTTCCAATGTTTCAGGATAACGGTCTGCCAAAGCCGCCCCATACGTCCGTTGCCGTCTTCAAACGGGTGTATAAATTCAAATTCGTAATGAAAAACGCAACTTTTTATGAGCGGATGTTCATCGGAATTTTTGAGCCAAGAAAACAAATCCGCCATCAATTCAGGCACACGCATAGCGGGCGGTGCTACGTGTATGACTTTTGTACCGTCGAAAATGCCCACGCCGCCGTTTCGGTATTTGCCGTTAAGTTTTACAAGGTCAGCAGTCATCAAACGGTGGGCGCGTAAAAGGTCTTTTTCGTTGTTCGGATTTAGTTGAAGCAATAGTTTGTAAGCCTCCACAGCGTTTTTCACCTCTTGAATTTCGTCAGGCGCACCAAGAACTCTTTTGCCGTCAATAATATCTGTAATCTGTTGAATACTAAGCGTATTGCTTTCAATAGCAAGCGAGGAATGAATTGTTTTTATACGGTTTTCTCTACGGAGTTGCAGACTTAACGGATTATCGGAAAGGGCTGTTATTGCGCCAATTTTTTCCGAAATTTCCGCAATTAATTTTACTGTTTTCGTTGTGATTGAATATGGCGGTGTGTATGACATAATGCTTAGATTTTCAAATGCGAAGATAAAGATTTTTTTTGAAATGTCATAACATTTTTTCAATCACTTTCACAAAACCTCCCCATAAAAACTTCCGCAAACCATCTCGGCACAATATCTGCAATTTCTCTGTAATTATCACGTTTTCTGATGTTTGCAATTATTTTACCGTATGGCATTATGCCGTCAATAAACATTATATAATCAAACAAATCATGGTTTTTGGCAACACGTTTGGGACATTCTGAAAAATTATATTTCACAACATCATCAGCAACATTATGACCGCCAAAATTAGCACGATTTTGAACCCGCAACAATGATTCGTCCAAATTGTCAATTCCAAAATAAAACAATGAAATTTTATAATTTGCTGCTTTGAATTCTTTTATAAGATTGATGATCAAATCATTAGAAAAATTCGTTTCAAATGCAAAGTTTTGATTACCGGTTATTGCATTATTTTTTTGTTTTTCAAGATTGCCTGCAATTGTTCCAGAAATCCACCGTTCAGGCCAATCAGGATGTTCTTTACGCAGGTTCAACGCCATCAAATCTCCGTCAAAACATTCTGTTTTTAAGTAATACTTTGACAATGTGCTTTTTCCTGCGCCGTTAGGTCCGGCAACTACTGCAAATTCTTTCCTTTCCATATTTTAACTTGCCAACAGATACGCAAACCGTCCTTGTCCCGATTCTGCAAAACGGGAAATTACTGTAATTTGTTTTGTAACAGGGTCAAATTCAGCCAAATCATCGCTACCATCAGGATTTGCCAAATGTAATACCCTGTCTTCGTCCCAATACGGCACGGACATACCTTTTGCCCAAGCATCTAAATAGATTTTTTCGATGCCGAGTTTCATCTCGTTTTCCACTTGCGCGATGGTCTTGCCGTTAGAAAGTTTGAAATTTTTGTTCATACCTTTTGTTTTATTAGCGGCGAAGATAAAGATTTTTTTTGACTTGGAAAAATTTATCAAAAAATCTGCAAAAAAATTTGACAATAAAAAAATCTTCCGTTAATTTTACAGCGTTTAATAAAATTAGAAAATATGATAAAAAAAGCGGCGGGAAACCGTCAGCGAAATAATTACTAACATATTGTAAAACTTAGCGTTTGCCGCTATTCTGAAAACATTCCGAAGCTTGGCCGCATAGGAAGTTTGTACAGATTCCTACTTGATAATTGATAAGTTTTCAAATGAAGAAGAAGTTTATGATGCTCTTTATAAATATTTAAAAACTAGATTTAGTAGATTTTTGTTACAATTAGCTGTATCATCAGTGAATTTATCAAAAGAAAAATTTCGTTTTGTTCCTCTTCAAGATTTCACTTCAAACAGCGACATTCATTGGAGCAAATCCATTGCAGAAATAGATGCGCAATTGTATAAAAAATACGGTTTAAGCGAAGAAGAAATTTCGTTTATTGAATCAATGATAAATCCAATGGAATAATGAAAGTATTTTTTGCTTTTGCGGTGAAAAAGTGCTATATTTGCCGCAAAATTTGCGGTGAATAATCATGTATATTTGGCAGAAAAAAGACTTTCCGAATTTTGTTTGGGACACTTTAACGGTCATGCAAAGGCTGTCGGAAGTGAAATTCAATGCAGGAAAACTTTCCGGCATTATGGCCTCGCTCGGTTTTGAGGTGAAAGAAACTACGGCTCTTGACTCCATAACGTCAGACATAATAATGTCGTCAGCAATTGAGGGTATTACACTCAACCGCAACGACGTGCGCTCGTCTGTGGCGTGGCAGTTAGGAATCGACAATGCAGGCGTCCCCGCCTCAAACCGATATATCGAAGGCGTGGTTGAAGTTATGCTTGATGCCATCAAAAATTGTAATGAATTATTGACAAAAGAAAAACTCTTTAAATGGCATACATTACTTTTTCAGTCGCCCTCGCGGTTGGAAAAAATCACAGTCGGCACTTGGCGCAATAGTCCGCTGCCGATGCAAGTAGTTTCGGGACGTTACGGCAACGAAAAAGTTCACTACGAAGCCCCACCGTCATCACAAGTGCCTGAAATGATGGACGTTTTACTCAATTTTATCGCTAACGGAAAAGTTGACGGCATTTTAAAAGCAGCAATAGCGCATTTATGGTTTGTTACCGTACACCCGTTCAGCGACGGCAACGGACGGTTGGCGCGGACAATCATGGATATGCTTTTGGCGCGTAACGACGGCAGTCAAAACCGTTTTTACAGTATGTCTGCCGCCATAGCCGAAAACCGCAAATCGTATTACGACGTGTTGGAGCGCACACAAAAAGGCGGTTTAGATATTTCAGAGTGGCTTTTGTGGTTTTTGGATTGCCTTGACAAAGCCGTTGAAAAAGCAGTAAATGTTACAAACCGCACACTTCAAAAAGCCGTTTTTTGGAGCGGACATAACCAGATAACTTTCAACAGCCGCCAAATAAAAATCATAAATATGCTTTGGGACGGTTTTGAAGGCAAACTTCAAACCGGAAAATATGCAAAAATCAACAAATGTTCTACCGATACCGCACTTAGGGACATTCAGGATTTGGTCAGCAAAGGCATTTTAGAAAAAAAAGAGTCCTCCGGCAGAAATACTGAATACGTTTTCTCTTTCTCTTAAAACTCCTTAATATTTAAAACTTTGTAAACGCAAATAAAACAAAAAATTAGAACAAAAACGAACATTTTTTTTATTTTTTTTTCATAATTTTGTTCAAAATTTTTTCAATAGAAAATGACAAAACAAACAATCGCAATAATTACCCTGGGTTGCAGCAAAAACCTTGTGGATTCCGAAGACCTTGCAACAAGGCTTTACAACAATTACAACATTCAGTACGACAATGCGGAAAACGCTGATATTGTGATAATTAACACTTGCGGCTTTATCCTTGACGCCCAACAAGAAAGTATTGACGAAATACTTTTTTACGCCAAAGAAAAAAACGAAGGCAAAATCTCAAAACTTTTTGTATTCGGCTGTTTGTCAGAGCGTTATAAAAAAGATTTAGAAAAAGAAATCCCTGAATGTGATGAATTTTTCGGCGTTAATTCTTTGGAAGAAATTCTTGACAAATTAGAAAGCAATAATCCCGTAAAAGATGTCGCCCGAATAATTTCAACGCCGAAACACACCGCGTACATAAAAGTTGCCGAAGGTTGCAACAGAATGTGCGCTTTTTGCGTAATCCCTTACATCAGAGGACGTTACGTGTCAAGAAAAATCGAAGACATAGTTTCAGAGGTTACAAAACTCGCTAAAAACGGCACAAAAGAATTCAACCTGATCGCGCAAGATTTAAGTTATTACGGTTATGACCTTTACGGCAAATACGCACTCCCCGATTTGTTGAAACAACTAATTGAAATTCAAGAGGTTCACTGGATTCGTCTGCATTACACTTATCCGAATAATTTCCCGACGGAAGTTTTGGAATTGATGAAAAAAAGCGACAAAATCTGCCGCTATTTAGACATTCCGATTCAGCACGTTTCTGACAAGATTTTAACAAAGATGAAACGCGGACATTCAAAGGACGAAACGGTTGCGCTGATAAAAAAATTCCGCTCTGAAATTCCTGATATTGCGCTCAGAACCACGCTGTTAGTCGGTTTTCCGGGCGAAACGGACAAAGACTTTCAAGAACTTGAAGAGTTTGTAAAAGAGGCTGAATTTGACCGTCTCGGAGTGTTTCAATATTCGCCCGAAGAGGGAACTTTTTCCGAGAAAAACTACCGCGACAACGTGTCAAAAAAGAAAAAACAAGAACGCGCCGATAGGATTATGCAAATTCAACAGAAAATCTCGTTGAACTTAAATGTCAAAAAAATCGGAAAAGTTTTTGAAGTTTTAATCGACAGACAAGAGGGCGAATACTTTATCGGCAGAACACAATACGATTCACCGGAGGTGGATTGCGAAGTTTTAATAAAAATTTCTGACGCACCAAACATCAAAATCGGAAATTTTTATTCAGTGCAAATCACTGATGCTGAGGAATTTGACTTATATGGCAAACCAAATGAATAAAAATGAACAAAATGAACGGTGCATTTTTCGAGAAAATAGCCTTATCTTTGTATCAGCAATAACAGAAAAATGCAATCATTCAAACTATTAATGGATTAAATAGTGAAACATTAAATTTTTTTTTCATTTGCAAGTCTTTTTATAATCAGTTTTTGTAAAATGCAAATGCAACCGTTTAATCAAATTAGAGACGAAGCCTCAGAATCCGAAAAGGTTCTGAGGTTTTTTATTTTAAGGAAAATTCATATTTTTTTACAAAAATTAAAATGAACAAAATGAACGGAACATATTTGAAAAAAACTCCATACATTTGTAATGTGAAAATCAAAGATGCTTTGGTTTTCCGAAGTACTTAAAATTGAACTAAAATACTTGAACTTATAATTGATTTAATTGTTTTATTTGTTTTTTATTATTTTATTTTTACATTAATATTTTCATTTGCAAGTCTTTTTATAATCAGTTTTAGTACAAGTAATGACCTTTATCATATTTTACTCAATAAAAGCTCTTCGGAAGATTTTTCTTCCGAAGAGTTCTTTTTTTATTTTACATCTTCCTGAAAAAATTTCCAAAGTTTGTCATTAGGGACTTCAGCCGTTACGGAAATTTCTTTTTTGCTGACCGGGTGAATAAATTCCACTTTTCGTGCGTGGAGCGAAAGTCCGCCGTCAGGATTAGAACGCGGATAACCGTATTTTAAATCGCCTTTTACGGGGCAGCCTATATTTGCTAACTGACAACGTATCTGATGATGACGACCTGTCAAAAGATTGATTTCCCAAAGATAATAACGGTCGGAAACAGAGATGATTTTGTAATTCAAAATTGCTTTTTTTGCCTCTTTGTCAGTTTCTTTAGCGATAAAACTTTTGTTGAGTTTTTCGTTTTTCTTTAAGAAATCCTCGAGAGTTCCTTCGTCTTCTTTCGGACGGTTAGAGGTGATTGCCCAATAAGTTTTGTGGATTTCACCGTCGCGAAACATTGCGTTAAGCCTTGCTAAAGCCTTGCTTGTACGCGCAAAAATCACGATACCTGAGGTCGGACGGTCAAGACGGTGGGTTAAACCTAAAAAAACTTCACCGGGTTTATTGTACTTTTCTTTAATGTACTTTTTAACCTTGTCGATAAGGGTTTCATCACCCGTTTTGTCGCCTTGAACTATCTCATTCACGGTTTTCGAGACGATTATAATATGATTGTCTTCGTAAATTACTTGCATTTTGTTTTATAATTATCAAACAAAAGTAGAACATTTTTTTGAAACAGTAAAACAAAACTCGCCAAATCTGTGATTTTTTATCAGATTTGGCGAGTTTTTAATAAAATCTTCAGCTATTAAATCTCTCAACTAATCACCATGTTTGAAATAATCTAATATGTATAACAAGTTGTCAGACTGCTGTTTAAGTTTATCAGAATTGGCTGCAACCTCTTCTGAAATCGATGCAAAATGCTGTGTCGTAGTATTAAACCTCTGAACAGCCGTATTAATTTGATCGCTGCCTGAGGCCTGCTCCTGACACGCCGCCGCAATTTCCTGAACCAAAGTCGTAGTACGTTGCATCTTAGGCAAAGCCTTTGCAAAAGCATCTCCGGTTTGAATTGCAACAGATTGACCACCAGAACTTACGGAATCAATTTCTTTTGCCGCTAATGCACATCGTTCTGCAAGTTTTCTGACCTCGGCAGCAACAACGGCAAAACCTTTTCCGTGTTCACCGGCGCGGGCTGCTTCAACGGCTGCGTTAAGTGCCAAAATATTCGTTTGAAATGCAATTTCATCAATAATGCTAATTTTTTCTGCAATATCACGCATTGCTTTTGTAGATTTTTCAGCAGCAACACTATACTCCTGAATTGTCTGAGAGGATTCAACAGCGATTTTTTGAGTTTCTTTGGCATTATCGGAATTTTGCTGAATTGACGATGACATTTCTTCAATCGAAGAGCTGACTTCTTCGGCAGAAGCAGCCTGATCGTTTGCGGAATTACTCATCACCTGACTTGCCCGATTCATCTCGGCACTTGTATCGGCAATCTCTTCCGCACAATTTTTAACCGAACTGACAATATTTCTCAAATTATCAACAAGATCGGCTACGGCATTGTTGAGTGTTGCAATTTCATCTTTATTATCCGAGCGCATTACGTTAATACTCAAATCTCCTTTGGCAAGATTAACAGCATTTTTGATACCGTCTTTCAGCGGAATGACAGAACGCTTTCTAAAATCCCGAGATCCTAAAAAATACATTACAACGGAGATTATAATGCCAATTACAATTGTCAGCAAACATGATTCCGTATTTTTTGCGAGAGAGTTTGAGGTGTTTTTGCCTGCAAATTAGCATTAACTAAGTACTGAAACTTTTCAAAAGCCTCCTTACAAGTTTTATAATCGGTTTGAATGGGCACTTCCATATCGCTGTCAATAAACCCTGATAAAGCATCTAATTTTGCCTGAGCCTTACGAGAATTTTCCAAAGCAGCGTTACGGTTTTCCTCTTGTCTGTTCTGAGCAAACAGAGTAATGTTTTTGTTTGCAGCATTAACGTCAATAACCATAGCGTCAGCCGTCTGCATAATATCAACATACTTGTCGGTGAGTTTGTCAGCAAAATCGTCAGCACTTTTTACTTTTACAAATACAATTAAAAGCGTAATCAAAAGTGGAAACGATATTACAAGAACTCCCAATGAAACGTTAAACGACAAAGATGTATTTCGTAATTGTCTGTCTAAAATAAAAGCCATATTTATTTTCTTTTAGTGTTATTATGTAATATTAATAATAATTCGCAAAAATTACACCATTTTTTACGAACCTCAAAAAAATTATAACAGACTTTCAATCGCTTTTTCAATCACTTTTATATCTTCGGTAGGTTCATAACGCTCCACGACATTGCCATTACGGTCGATGAGAAATTTCGTAAAATTCCATTTTATATCCGGATTTTTGTCATAATTCGGGTCAGCCTTAGAAAGCATATCAATAAGGATTTTTCCGATTTTGTGATTGGGGTCAAAACCTTTGAACCCTTTCTTAGATTTTAAGTATGCAAACAGCGGCGACTGCGCCTCTCCGTTAACATCTATCTTCTTGAACTGTGGGAATTTAGTAGCATAATTCAATTGACAGAACTGATGAATTTCCTCTTCCGAGCCGGGAGCTTGTTGTCCGAACTGATTACAGGGAAAATCAAGAATTTCAAGCCCTTTTGCGGAGTCCTTTTCATAAAGAGCTTCAAGTTCGGTGTACTGCGGCGTAAATCCGCAACGTGTGGCAGTGTTGACAATCAACAAAACCTTTCCTTTGTAGTCCGCAAGGCTGACATCGTTACCTTTGCGGTCTTTAACTGAAAATTTATATATTTCCATATCTTGTGAATTTTTACAAGCACCAAGTGCCATCATTAATAAAAAGATTAATATAAATATTCTATTATCTACCTGTTGGCGGAATTAATTTAGTGCATACTTAATTCTGCCAATGGGCTTGTCGTTAATGAAGTTTACGTATTGCAGAATGGTAAGTGCACTAATTTTGCCAATGATCCTGGCAAACAAACCAT
>Ga0310695_10008789_pt1 | contig 15450 bp, 12 predicted proteins | sample RumenRJG_04DNA_FD_203882 | JGI IMG/M metagenome (GOLD analysis project Ga0310695, IMG submission 203882) | Bovine rumen microbial communities from Lethbridge, Alberta, Canada - RJG_04 (v2) (version 2) | ecosystem: Host-associated > Mammals > Digestive system > Stomach > Rumen | place: Canada...
CCGGCCACTGTGAAGCGGCGGCTGGCTGACTTGAAGAAGGCTGGCACCATAACTAGGGAAGGCTCAAAGAAAGCAGGCAACTGGAAAGTGATAGGATGAGCAAGGATTATAACGAGAAGACAAGAGTTCAGATGCCGGCTCTGATACATCTGACACGGCTGGGATATACTTATGTTGGAAAACTGTCCCATTTGGGCGTTAAAAAGAATCCCTCTGATACTGAGTCTGAATCCGAGGGAAAAACAGGAAAAACTTCTTTTGATCCAGATACAAATATTCTTCTTGGCGAGTTTCAGAAGGCATTTGCACGTCTGAACCCCGACAAGAAGAAAGATTGGCCTGCTGTCCTTGAAGCTATAAAGAAAGAGCTTAATGACGACGACCTGGGAAAACAGTTCTACAAAAGGCTTATCTCAGTTTCTCCCTACAAACTTATAGATTATGATAACCCAAAGAACAATGATTATTACTGCACTGCAGAGTTCACCTGCAAGAACGGCGAGGATGAGTTCCGTCCAGATATAACACTTTTTGTGAATGGTCTTCCATTGGTCTTTGCCGAGGTTAAGAAAACAAATAATGTAGGTGGAATGGTGGCGGAAGCCGACCGGATGAACAACTCCAGGTTCCCGAATAAGAAATTCAGGCGGTTTATAAATATTACCCAGTTGATGATTTTCTCCAATAACATGGAGTACTCTGCTATGGGTGGTATTGTTCCGATTGAAGGAGCATTCTACTGTACAGGAGCACGCAAAAAAGCTTTCTTCAACTGTTTCCGTGAAGACAATTTCTCAAATCAGCAGGTTGCTCCATTTAATGCCGATTACCCTTACAAGCCGATTGATGAGCAGCTGGAGAAAACCATTCTTAGCGACTTCAACTGTCAGGTAATTCTTCAGTCACCTGAGTATCAAACTAATAAAGATATTAATACACCGACAAATAGAATACTTACTTCTATGTGCAGTCCGGAACGGTTACTGTTTATCCTTAAATATGGAATAGCCTATGTGAAGTCAGAGAAGGAAGTTGATGGCAAAATTGAGGTAACCGACCAGAAACATATAATGCGTTATCAGCAGCTGTTTGCCGCACTTGCAGTCAGAAAAGCACTTGAAAATGGCAGAAAATCAGGCATTATCTGGCATACCCAGGGCAGTGGTAAAACCGCACTTTCATACTATCTGACAAGTATTCTCACCGACTTCTATGCAAAGAAGAATCAGGTGACCAAATACTATTTCATTGTAGACCGTCTTGACCTCCTGGAGCAGGCAAAACAGGAGTTTGAGGCCCGCGATCTGATTGTAAATACTGCAAACAGCAAATCTGAACTTATGGAACAGTTCAGAAATAATCAGTCCCAGGAAAAAGCCCAAGGTGCTCCGGAAATAACTGTTGTGAACATACAAAAAGTGGAAGAAGATCCTGAAAAAGTTGCAGTTAAAGACTATGCCACAAATCTGCAACGAATCTTTATAATAGATGAGGCCCACCGTGGTTATAAGCCTTCAGGAAGCTTCCTTTCCAACCTTTTTAATGCTGATCCTAACTCTGTGAAAATAGCTCTGACAGGAACTCCTCTTCTCAAGGCAGAACGCTCAAGTTGTGCAGTTTTTGGTGATTATTACCACGCATACTACTATGATAAGTCAATTCAAGACGGATACACCCTTAAGATTATCCGGGAAGAAATAGAGACTTCTTACCGTAAAAAGCTGACAGAAGCATATCAGAAACTGGAGAAGCTGGTGCAGAAAAAAGAGCTCAGGAAGGAAGATATTATCTCGCACGATTCCTATGTAAAAGAGCTTCTGCGCTATATTATCAAAGATTTAGTTAAATTCAGAATGCTCCAGGGGGACCCAACCCTGGGTGGAATGGTTATATGTGAGACCAGCGAGCAGGCCAGGAAGCTAGACAAATACTTCAATGAAATTCAAGAAGAACTGCGCCAGAATGGAGAAATAACAGCAACCCTTACAGCCGGTCTTATCCTTTATGACAGTGACGACAAAGAGACCCGGAAGAAGATAGTTAATGATTTCAAGAAGAATTTCAAGATAGACCTTCTGATTGTATTTAACATGCTGCTCACTGGTTTTGATGCCCCACGGCTTAAGCGGCTCTACTTCGGCAGAAAATTGAAAGACCATGGACTGCTGCAGGCAATAACCCGGGTTAACCGGCCTTATGTTTCTGAATATGGCGAGCAGCGGTATGGTACTGTAATAGATTTTGCCGATATCAAGGCTAATTTTGAGGAGATCAACAATAAATATATCCAGGAATTTGCTAAGTTCTCCAACCCAGAGGAAACTGGCGAAGAGAATCTTCCAGATATGTTCGGTCAGGTGCTAGAATCCAAAGAAGAGATAATCAGGCAGATGAAGGAAGCCCGGCAAGTTCTTTCCAACTATGATATTACCAATGCCGAGGTCTTCGACCAGCAGATTACAGCCCTTGAAGACAAAAAAGAGCTGTTTGCCGTAAGGACAGCATTGGTTGATGCCAAGAATATGTTCAATCTGGTGCGGACATTCGGAGATGACGACCTTAAAAAGACATTCGAACATCTTGCAATAGCAAAACTCCCGGATATGCTGTCAGCAGTTCAGGCAAGAATCAGCGAGATAAACCTGCAGGAAGCCTTTGAGGCAAGTGACGAGACCAAAATGCTTATCAACGAGACAATGATGAACATCCAGTTCAATTTCTCAATGATAGGCAAGGAAGAACTCAAGCTACTGGATAACGGCGATCCGCTTCAGGAAAAATTGGATAAAGTGCTTGCTCAGTTCCGAGACTATTATGACCCAGAAGACCCCGAATATATCACCCTGGCCGAGGCCTTTAAAGAACGGTTTAAACAGCACAAATTCAAGCCGGAGAATATAGCCCAATTTAATGAAGAGAACGCGGCTTTGACCGAGATTTATAACAAAATCTGCTATCTCCGCAGGAAAGATGATGCTCTTTTAGCCCGGTACAATGGCGACAAGAAATATGTTCGGGTTCATAAGCGGATAGTGGAAGAGAATAGCAAGCGGGCAACAGAACATGTGAATCCGATTATCTCCAAATATACAGATGATATAGTTGACGCAATGCTGGCGGTTAAATCAACAATTGACGGCTGTATCTACAACAGAAATGATATACTTAAGAAGGATGCTTATTTTGCAGATACGGTATTCTCATTGGTTGACCAAAGCCTTAATAAGCTGAATGTTAATGCAGGTTATGAGGACTGTGATTTTATCCAGAAGCGGATAAGCAAGCAGTATCTTAACCAGTATCATGAATGTTATGCGATGTAGTAAAGGACGTGAGAATGAGTGTAAAAGATAAAACAGTAGCACTTATAGATGAACTTAAAGCAACTTGTGCTTCCTATGGTCTTGGTAATGATGGAAATGAGTTCAAGATCATAACCCAGGTTTTCCTTTATAAATTCCTTAACGATAAATTTGGATACACTTTAAAAAATAAAGATACCCGTTATAAAGCGCGTTTCCAGAATGTCAAAGACTGGGAAGGTGAATATGCAAAGCTTAGCGAGAATGAGCAGAAAATGGTATGCCGGGTACTTGGCGCAGACTGTCCGAATCTGTATTCCCGGCACCTTATTACCCAGCTTTGGAACCAGCAGTCCAAGGGTGATTTTGACATTATATTTGACTCAACAATGACAGATATTGCAGCAGAGAACATGGAAATATTCTCGACCATGACTGTTGCAAAGACCAAGATCCCTATCTTTGAGAAGCTTACCCCATATGTGACAGACGAGAGTCAGAGGGCTTATTTTGCCAGGGCCCTTGTGGATAAGCTTACAAAATTCAGTTTTGAAGAGGCTTTTTCCGAGCATTATGACTTCTTCGCAAGCATATTTGAGTATCTGATCAAGGATTATAATACAGCTGGCGGCGGTAAATATGCCGAGTACTACACACCTCATGCCATAGCAACAATCATGGCCCGGCTTCTGGTCGGGGACAATGCAGACCTGCACAATATTGAGTGTTATGACCCATCTGCAGGTACAGGAACATTGCTCATGGCACTGGCACACCAGGTAGGCGAGGACCGGTGCACAATATTCAGCCAGGACATAAGCCAGCGGGCAAATAAGCTGCTTAAACTCAACCTTATCTTGAACAATCTGGTATCAAGCCTTGACCACGCAATCCAGGGAGATACCCTTGTGAACCCATACCACAAGAGCGATGACGAGAAGGAGCTCCGGCAGTTTGATTATGTAGTGTCCAATCCGCCGTTCAAGATGGATTTCAGTGATACCGTCGAAGAGATAAAATCCAAGTGGGCTACCCGTTTCTGGGCTGGTGTACCTAATGTGCCAAAACAGAAAAAGGAATCCATGGCAGTCTACACCTGCTTTATCCAGCATGTAATCAACTCCCTGAAAGACAAAGGAAAAGGAGCAATTGTAGTTCCCACAGGCTTTATTACTGCAAAATCTGGCATTGAAAACAAGATTCTGCACAAAATAGTAGATGACAAGATTATTTGGGGCGTTGTAAGTATGCCTTCGAATGTATTTGCCAACACAGGCACAAACGTAAGCGTTCTGTTCTTTGACAAGACAAAGAATAAGAGTGCAGATGAAACAGTAATTCTTATAGATGCCTCAAAGCTTGGAGAAGAGTACAAAGATGCCAACGGCCTTAAGAAACGTCGTCTTACCAATGAAGAGATAGAGAAGATAGTAACAACATTCCGTAACAAACAGGCTGTTGAGGACTTTTCTGTTACTGTAACATATGACCAGATAAAAGAAAAAGGTTATGCGCTCAGTGCCGGGCAGTATTTTGATATCAGGATTGAATATGTGGATATCACAGAGGAAGAGTTCAATGCCCAGATGAAGGCTGACACCGAAGAACTTGAAAAGATGTTCAAGCAGAGTCATGAGCTTGAGGCAGAAATCCAGAAACAGCTGGCAAGTTTAAAATTTGTGGGGGGAAAATGAATCTTTTAGATACATTATTAACCGCAGAAACAGAAAATGAAATTCTCGAATTTAAAGAGGCAAAGAATAGCTGTGATATAGACCTTATGGGTAAATACTTCTCTGCCTTAAGTAACGAAGCAAATCTGGCAGGAAAAGACCGGGCGTATATTTTGCTTGGAGTAAAAAATGATAAGACTATAGTTGGAACATCGATTTCTGACACAAAAATAAATGAAATAAAATATGAAATCTCAAAGAACACTTCTTTAAATATTTCATTTATTTCTATTGAACGTTTTATAAAAGACAAAAATTCTGTCCTGTGTTGTATTATTCCAGCAAGTCCACAAGGGATTCCTGTTGCTTGGAAAAGAATTTGTTACGGTAGAGATGGAGAAAGTCTTGGACCTCTAAATATTAACGAAATTGAACGGATACGGAATCAGAAAAAAAATATAGATTGGAGCATACAGATTGTAAAGGATGCAACAATTGATGATTTATCCCATGATGCGATTATATTTGCTCGTTTGCAGTATGCAGAAAAAAACCAGAAACTTAGAGATGAGATTATCCAGTGGGATGACAAGACTTTCTTAAACAAAGCAAAACTCACTATTGATGGTAAAATAACAAATGCGGCTATTCTGCTTTTAGGGAAACCGGAGAGCGAACATTTCATCAGCCCTGCAGTGGCAACAATTACCTGGATATTAAAAGATAAAGATGGCGTCGAGAAGGATTATGAACACTTTTCTTGTCCACTTATATTGTCAATAAAGGAAGTCTATAAAAAAGTTAGAAATATAAAATATAGATATATCCAAGATAATTCTCTTTTCCCAGAAGAAGTTCAGCAATATGATCCGTATACAATAAGAGAGGCTCTTAACAATTGTATAGCCCACAAGGACTATTTTATGGGGGGCAAAATAGTTCTGGTTGAGAATGAAGATGGATATCTTATATTCACAAATTCTGGAGATTTTATCCCAGGAACAATAGAAAGGGTTATAGATTCAGATGCCCCGGAAGCTATATATAGGAATCCGTTCTTGGCAAATGCCATGGTCAATCTGAACATGATTGATACAATCGGGAGCGGTATCAAACGGTTATTTATGATACAGCAGGGCAAATTTTTCCCTTTGCCTGAATATGATCTTTCAAATCATGCAGTTAAGCTTACCATTACTGGAAAAGTACTTGATTTGAACTATGCTAGAAAACTTGCTGCAGATAAAACCCTTTCCTTATCGGATATTATGCTTCTGGATAAGGTGCAGAAAAAGAAGCAATTATCGGATTCTGAGTTTAAACATCTAAAATCAAAAAAACTTATAGAAGGAGGTAAAAGAAACTACATTATTTCAAGTATTTTGGCGAAAACCACTCACCAAGAGTCAGATTATATGAAACTAAAAGGAATAGATGATGATTTTTGCAAGAAAATGATTCTTGATTATTTAAAAAAGTTTGGAAGTGCCAGGAAAGCAAAATTTGAGGATTTTCTCCTTCCCAAATTATCTGACAATCTATCAGAACAGCAGAAAAAAGATAAAATTAAAAACATCTTACAGGCTTTAAAGCGAGAAAAAAAGATTGAGCCGCAGGGAAAAACAAGGGAATGGGTTTTAATCTCGTCTAAGTAGGAGATCATTTAGACGAGATTTAGACGAAAATTTAGACATTTTTAGACGAAAAAGTTTTGTAAATGCTTAATTTGTAAAAAAATGTTAATTTTTGCAAAAAAGTGCAAAAAAGTGAGTTTTAGACGAAAAAGGTATGAATTTAGTTATGTTTTGGGCAACAGTTTTAAGTCCAGTTATTGGTGCAATCGCGATAGGTGTTGCTCTATATATTTCCCATAAATCCTCAAAGGAAGCTAAAAACCAGATTGAGGCAGTTTATAATCTGCTGGATGTGTTTGTGGCAGTCCAGAATCCATCTATGCTTGAAGCAAAACGGCAGTATGAACAACAGTTGGCGCAATTGAATTTTCAGATTGATAATGCAAAAGAAGAGCTGGAAATGGCTAAAAATTCTTTCGCTTTTAATAGTAGTGTTAGGATAGAAGTCATTGATGCCAGGGAAGAAGTGGCAGAACGAAGAAAAATACTTTCAAGTTTATTAGAAAAACAGAAGGAGTTAAATGACTTGCTAAGTGTAATTAATGCTTATCTTGATAAGGTTAAAGAATGGTAGCGACTGAATACTGTGAAAAAGTTTTTGATGGAACACATGATACCCCTAAGCCTGTAAAGAAAGGCAGGCTTCTCATAACATCAAAACATATAGCTAACCAAAAATTAGATATTTCTTCTGCATATTATATTTCTGAAGAAGACTTTGAAAATATAAACAAGCGTAGTCAAGTTCATCAATGGGATATCCTTTTTTCGATGATAGGTACTGTTGGAAATGTATATATAGAAACTTCAAAAGAGATTGATTATGCTATTAAAAACATGGGTGTCTTTTCTTGCGGAAATAAAGATAAAGCTTACTGGCTTTATTACTATCTTCAGACACCTTTTGTTAAAGCAAAAATTGAAGCCTTGATGGCAGGGGCTGTACAAAAATTTGTTCCATTAGGTTTTCTACGTAATTTAGATGTTCCTAAATATTCTGAAAAGGCAAATAGAATTGTTTCTGTTCTTTCTTCTTTGGATGACAAAATCGCCTTGAATAAGTGTATCAGCGCAAAACTGGAAAAAATGGCAAAACGCCTATACGACTACTGGTTCGTCCAATACGACTTCCCCGACAAAAACGGCCACCCCTACAAAACCACCGGCGGCCCCATGACCTACAACCCCACCCTCAAAAGGGAAATACCCGCCGGCTGGGAAGTGAAGAATGTAAACGATGTGACGACATCCGTGAGGGGAGTTTCTTACAGTTCGGATGATGAGAAAAGTAAAACGGATTCCAATGTAGTTCAAATATTGCGAGGAAACAACATTTCTGGAAGCAGATTTGTATTTGATGGCAATGACGTTTTTGTTTCCTCCGTTTTAGTCGCGGAAGAACAGAAAATTTCCAAATTCGATATCGTGATGACTATGTCTAGCGGTAGTAAAGAGCATGTTGGTAAGTCCGCCTTGGCCCTTTATGATATGCCGCATTCTTTCGGTGCTTTCTGCAGTAAATTTACCCCCAATGAAGAAGCAAGATATTTCATTGATTGCTATCTGCATTCTGAAATATTCATCAAATACATTCGTCAAACATGCTCTGGAACAGGAATCAATAACTTGACAAATGGACATTTTGATAAATCCCTATTTGCATGGCCGACAGAAGACATTTTGAAGTCGTTCAATGAAAAGTTTTCTGCTATTTATGAACAACGTGGCGTAATCGAACGAGAAATCACTCGCCTCACCGCCCTCCGCGACAAATTCCTCCCGCTCCTAATGAACGGGCAGGTGGAGGTTGGATAAACCAGAAATGAAAGAGAAGGTTCAGATAACTAGAAAACAACATTATGTTTGGCGTGCTTATTTAAAATCCTGGGTAAGTTCTGAGGGCATTTTTTGTTGTCGGGCAGGAAAAATTTGGAAAACAAAAGATTTGATGGGTATAGGATGTGAAAAAGATTTCTACAAGTTAGTAGAAATAACAGAAAAAGAATCTGATTTTATAAGAGCTTTAGTAACAGAAGAAAAAGAAGCTCCACTGCTTACAAAGATTACAAATGATTGGATTAAGGCATATAAATTAGCATACTTTCTCCCTAAGATACTAAGATGGTTCAAAATAATTTCAGAAGAAAAATATAAAAAAATGGTTATTGAAGCTGAAGAAAATGTAAATTGTAAAATTGAGGAAATGGGTAATAGTTACTTACAAAAATTAAAATCAGCTGATATAAGTTTTTATAAAAATAGTAGTGACAAAATTATTTTTAACCAATATATTTGTGAACAATTTTTTAGAACAAAAAAACGTTTTAATTCTTTAGCAAAAATTCCAGACAGAGGAACTGGTATAGATTTCCAGAAAATATGGCCACCATTAAGACATATTTATGCAAATCGACTTGCCTGGACGTTGTCTCTTCCTGATAGAAATTTTCATTTGGTTCTTTTTTTTAATCAAACAGAAAATAATTTTATAACTGGAGATCAACCTGTAATTAATCGTTTTGCTACAAAAGAATATCAAAATGGTTTAAAGCCAATTCATGATTTTGAATTCTATTATCCAATAACGCCTAAAATTGCTATTTTATTAACGGAAAGGACATATGATTCAGAAAAATTAATGGTAAATAGTGTTGATTTGGTAGATGAATTAAATGAATTAATATTTGTTAATAGTGAAGAACAAATCTATGGCTTTGCAGAACAAGATGTAAAAAAATATGAAAAATGTTAAGATAAACTAAAGGAGAAAAAGAAAACTATTCCCAAGATGGGGGTGAATTAAGGAGAACATGCCATGAAATACACTGATGCGGAAACATTGCTTAAGAAATATGTGGGCGGCGAGACACTGCTCCGCCACTGCAAGACTGTCTCTGTGGCTATGAAATACTTTGCCCAGAAAGCAGGGGAGGCTGACCCTGAATTCTGGGAGTGCGTGGGGCTGCTCCACGACATAGACTTTGAGAAATACCCGGACCAGCACTGCATTAAGTGCAAGGATATCTTCGAGGCCGAGAAAGCCAACTTCCCCGACATCACCGACGAGCTTGTCCACGCGGTGCAGAGCCACGGCTGGAAGCTGTGCTGCGACGTGGAGCCCACCTCCTACATGGAGAAGGTGCTCTATACAGTGGATGAGCTGACCGGCCTTATCTTCGCCTGCGCAATGGCAAGGCCTTCCAAGAGCGTGACCGACATGGAGGTCAAGTCTGTGACCAAGAAGTTCAAGACTCTGGCTTTCGCCGCAGGCTGCAACCGTGAGGTTATAAAAGAAGGGGCTGCCATGATGGGCAAGGAGCTTAACGATGTGATCCAGGACTGCATCCTGGCGATGAGGACAGAGCACGAGGCGTGCGGGTGCTGATATGGTAATAGATTTCAATCACATGAAAGAGGAGATCATCCATCACTTCAAGGGTGGTGAGAGATATATGATGGCAAAGATGGTTGTTGATGATAAGAACAAGATTATTGTAGGCAACCTTATCCCCGGAGCCACCATCGGAAAGCATACCCACGAGACCTCCAGCGAGATCATCTACATCCTTGAGGGACACGGCACTTCCTATGTTGATGATGAGGAGACCAAGGTGGGACCTGGCTTCTGCCAGTACTGCCCCAAGGGGCATTCCCACCAGCTTATAAATACCGGCACCAAGGACTTGATTTTCTTTGCCGTAGTGCCGGAACAATAATTTAATTTAACTCCACTTCCAGTCTGCAACCTCTGGCAGATCCACGCCATACTTGGCGATGTACTGCTTGTGCTCCACCAGCTTGTCCTTCATCTGCTGGATCAGGTATGCTCCTCTGTTGCCCAGCTGAGGCAGGTTGTAGATTACAGTCTGCACCAGATTGAACCTGTCGATGCCGTTGAGCACTCTCATGTCGAATGGTGTGGTGATGGTTCCTTCCTCGATATAGCCCCTCACATGGAGATTCTTATTGGTCCGCTTGTAGGTGAGCTCGTGGATCAGGGACGGATAGCCGTGGAATGCGAAGATAATAGGCTTGTCAGTGGTGAAGAGAGCATCGTACTCCCTCTGTGACAGACCGTGTGGATGCTGGGTGTCGGACTGGAGCCGCATAAGGTCCACCACGTTGATGACCCTTATCTTGAGCTCGGGGAATGCATCCCTGAGTATGGTTACAGCCGCCAATGTCTCCAGGGTAGGAGTGTCTCCTGCGCAGGCCATGACAACGTCTGGCTCTGCCCCCTGGTCGGTGGAAGCCCACTGCCAGATGCCGATTCCCTGGTTGCAGTGCTTTACTGCCTGCTCCATGGTGAGCCACTGTGGCCGCGGATGCTTGGATGCGACAATCACGTTCACATAGTTGCGGCTGCGGATACAATGGTCGTAGCAGGAGAGGAGGCAGTTGGCATCTGGCGGCAGATAGAGGCGCACCACGTCGGCCTTCTTGTTGGCCACATGGTCCAGGAAGCCTGGATCCTGATGGGTAAAGCCGTTGTGGTCCTGCTGCCATACGTTGGAAGCCAGGATATATGTCAATGATGATATCTTCTCTCTCCAAGGGAGCTGGTTGCATACCTTGAGCCACTTTGCATGCTGGGAGAACATTGAATCCACAATCCTGATGAATGCCTCGTAGCTGGTGAAAAAGCCGTGTCTTCCAGTAAGTAAGTAGCCTTCCAGCATTCCCTGGCATACATGCTCAGAGAGCATGGAGTCCATGACTCTTCCTTCCGGCGACAGATGGTCGTCCTCCGGCAGTATCTCGCCGCACCATGAGCGGTTATCCACCTCGAAGAGCGGGTTAAGCCGGTTGGATGAGGTCTCGTCCGGTCCAAAGGAACGGAAGTTCTGTGCATCCTGGTTCAGCTTGTAGATGTCCCGTACAAAGTTGCCCAGCACTTTCATGTCCTGAGCCTCCACGCTGCCGGGGAATGGCAGTTCCACGCCGTATTCCCGGAAGTCCGGCATCCTGAGGTCCTTGAGGAGCTTGCCTCCGTTGGCATGGAGGTTTGCACCCATCCTCAGATTTCCCTTTGGCGGGAAATCCTGCAGAGCCTTTACAGGCACACCGTTCTTGTCGAAGAGCTCCTGAGGCTTATAGCTCTTGAGCCACTTCTCGATCAGCTTGATATGTTCAGGGCTGTCGGGCTGCACCGGCACCTGATGGGCTCTCCAGTAGTCCTCAACCTTGAGGCCGTCCACCTCCTTAGGGCCTGTCCATCCCTTGGGTGCTCGGAGTATGATCATAGGCCACCGTGGCCGCTTGGTCTCTCCTTTCTCCCTTGCTGCTTTCTGGAAGCCCTGGATCTGCTGGATGCAGAGGTCCAGGGTGTCGGCAAACTTCCGGTGCATCTTGGCGGGGTCGCTTCCCTCCACAAAGTATGGGGTCCAGCCGCAGCCCTTGAAGAATGCTTCAAGCTCTGAATGTGGGATGCGGGCCAGCACTGTGGGGTTTGCAATCTTGTATCCATTGAGGTGCAGGATTGGAAGTACTGCACCATCGTTTTTGACAGAAAGGAATTTGTTCAGCTGCCAGCTGGTGGCCAGAGGTCCGGTCTCAGCCTCGCCGTCGCCTACCACACAGGCTGCGATAAGGGTAGGGTTGTCCAGCACTGCGCCGAAAGCGTGAGCCAGGGAATAGCCCAGCTCGCCACCCTCGTTGATGGAGCCCGGGGTCTCCGGTGCCACATGGCTTGGGATTCCGCCTGGGAAGCTGAACTGCTTGAAAAGGCGCTGCATTCCCTCTTTATCCTGGGTTATGTTGGGGTAGATCTCCTGATAGCTGCCGTCCAGCCAGTCCTGGGCAACCATGGCGTTTCCGCCGTGTCCCGGGCCGGAGAGGTAGATCATGTCCAGCTCCTTCTCCTTTATAACGCGGTTCAGGTGGGTATAAATAAAGTTCTGGCCCGGGCAGGTTCCCCAGTGGCCTACTATTTTTTTCTTGATATGCTCAGGCTTCAAAGGAGCCTCCAGCAGGGGGTTGTCCAGCAGGTACAGCTGGCAGGCGGTCAGATAGTTGCTGGCCCGCCAATATGCGTCCATAACTTTGAGTTCTTTGTCTGTTGCATGTTTGATTCTCATATAGTCTCCTGCCGAAAGGGTACCATAAAGAGGGGTATCTGTCAAATTTCAAATAGGAGAAACTATTCCTTGTCTCCCCCGATAAGACCGTTCCGGGTGTTGTATTTGAGCAGTATGATCGCGGCTGTCATGACAATGGTCTCTATGATGAGGGGTGCGAACCATAGGTTATGAGCTCCCAGCACCGGTGGAATAAGGAGAATTACCGCAGTATTCACTATGAAAGCCCTCAACAGGTGGATGGTCAGGGCAGCCCTGCTCCTGGTGGTGGAGTAGAGGAAGGCGGAGATGGTCACAGTCACAGCCTCAAGGAGTATGGAGACCAGATATTTTGGCATATGCTGGTTGAAAAGGGCTATGGCAGAGTCGTTGGCATTGAACAGCATGCAGATGGAGGGCCCCAGGAAGAAAAGGATGCTGTTTATGATTATACCGCCGCCCAGGCAGACCTTGATTCCGGAATGGAGGTAATAGCGCAGGTCTCCCTCGTTTCCTTCGCCGTAGCTGTTGCCGAAGAGAGGCTGGAGTCCCTGGCTGGCCCCGATGAATATTGAGGCGGAGAAGGTGGCGATATACATGAGGAGGGAATAGGCGTTAAGGGCGTTGTCCCCAAGATGCCGGGCCAGCATTATGTTGGTGAGCACCATGGTGATCGGGGTTCCGAAGTGGGCTACACATTCAGGCATTCCCCGCTTGATCATAGTGAGGGTAAGCTTCAGGTCGAAACGGATTTTTCCCAGGTGCAGTTTTCCCCGTTTGAAAAGGAAATGGCAGGAGACGCAGAGGAATGAGATGCTCTGGGCAAGGCCGGTGGCGATTGCAGCTCCCTTTATCCCCATGTTCAGCGGGAAAATAAGAATATAATCCCCGATGATATTGAGTACCGAGGCAGAAATCGTGAATATGCTGACCAGTTCCGGGATACCGTCGTTCCGGGCAAAGCCCATGAAAGTACCGTTCAGGAAGCAGGGAATCATGAAGATGGAGTACCAGAAAATATATTCCTTGACCAGGGGATAGAATGTATCGGTGGCCCCCAGCAGCCGTGCGATGAGTCCTGAAAGGAGAGTTCCCGCAAGGAAGAGGAAAAAGCTGATAGCTGTATTCAGGACCAAGACAAGGCGGAAGACCTGGTTTGCCCCCTCAAAGTCTTTCCGGCCCACCCGGATGGCGGTGACAGTGAGCCCTCCGATGGTGGTGAGCATTACTACAGACTCAAAGAACATGATGAAGGGGAAGGAGATGTTGATGGCCCCCACAGCGTTGATTCCCACTCCATGGCCTACAAAGATGCCGTCCACAATGGAGAAGAGGAATATGCTCACCATGCTGAGAATTGAAGGGAGTGTATAGCGTATAAGCTTATGGGTCTGGTCTTTCATGCCTGGTCAGTATATCCCTATTGACAAATTTTGTAAAATCATTAAATTTAATATACTTGTGTAAGAATCTGCCCAGATCTGTGCAGTTATGAGTCCGTTACCTTCATACCTGCCTGCTTCTAACAGACTGATGCAGAGAAAATTTTATAAAGGACTATGAAATGAAAACTATCTTTGTTAAACCAAAAGATGTTGTCAGAAAATGGTACGTGCTGGACGCTGAGGGTGTTCCTCTGGGACGCGTTGCTGTAAAGGCTGCCAACCTTGCAAGGGGCAAGCACAAGGCATGCTACGTTCCACATCAGGAGATCGGCGACTTCGTTATCATCATCAATGCTGAGAAAGCAATTGTGACTGGCGGCAAAGAGAATAAAAAGATTTACTATAACTACTCTGGATATCCAGGCGGAATGAGAGCAGAAACTTACAAAGCTGTCCTCGAGAAGAAGCCTACCTATCCGATGGAAAGAGCTGTAAAGGGAATGCTTCCTCACGGCGCTTTAGGAAACAAGCTTTTCGCAAACGTAAAGATTTACGCAGGACCTGATCATCCACATGCTGCACAGAATCCTGAAAAGCTGGAAATCTGAGGATAAGGAGAGTAAGAAGTGGCAAAAGTAACTAATCTTTCATTGGGAACAGGTAGAAGAAAAACCTCTGTTGCACGTGTTTATCTGAGAAGCGGAAATGGCGCAATCATGGTGAACGGCAAGAGTGTTGAGGCATATTTCGCAAACCCGGAGCATGTGTTCACTGTAAAGCAGCCTCTGGTAGCTACAGCTTCCGAAGGCAAGTTTGATATCCTTATCAATGTAAAGGGCGGTGGAGTCAGAGGACAGGCAGGTGCCTGCAGACATGGTATCGCCAGAGCTCTTGCAGCTAACGATGAGTCAAATATCAGCGTTCTCCATGCCAATGGATTCCTTACAAGAGACTCCAGAATGGTAGAGAGAAAGAAATATGGTAGACGCGGTGCGAGAAGAAGATTCCAGTTCTCAAAACGTTAATATCTATATTACCAAAATTCAGACAAAGGAGGCATTCTCCGAGGTGTCAATCTCGACTGGTGCCTCTTTTTTTATTTCTGATGCCGATTATCTTTCCTTCCCTTTCAGCAAGGGGGATGAGATTACTGGCGAAGTTGTGGAGCAGCTGGAGAGGGGCCACAGGCTTATCCTGTGCCGGTCCAAGGCTTTATCACTTCTGGATCTGGCAGAGCACTCTGCGTTCATGCTCCGCACCAAGCTGCGCCAGCGGGGTTTTGAGCCGGCTGTGGTGGAGGCTGTCCTTGCACAGCTTAAAGAAAAGAACTATCTTGATGACAGGCGCTTTGCCCAGCTGTGGGTCCGTTCCCGCCTGAAAAGGAATCCTGCAGGAAAGAG
>Ga0310695_10008792_pt1 | contig 15449 bp, 20 predicted proteins | sample RumenRJG_04DNA_FD_203882 | JGI IMG/M metagenome (GOLD analysis project Ga0310695, IMG submission 203882) | Bovine rumen microbial communities from Lethbridge, Alberta, Canada - RJG_04 (v2) (version 2) | ecosystem: Host-associated > Mammals > Digestive system > Stomach > Rumen | place: Canada...
ATTCGCTGTGCGTTTCTCGCGTATAGCTTGCTCAGGTGTGCCTTTTTTAGTTTCTTTCTGATTTCTTTCACTATTTGTTGCTTGAAGTGTGTTCGTTTTGCTCTTCTCTATTACTAAAGCTTTATTAATCCGCCGAGCAAACCGCGGCACAGCAGATATCGCTGCAGCCGCACTTGCTTAAAATTTTTGTGCACTCGGCAAGCGTACTGCCTGTCGTGATGATGTCGTCGATAAGCAAAACGCGCTTGCCTTTGAGCATTTCTTTATTTATTGGGCGGTAAACGCCCTTAACATTTTTTCTGCGTTCAGCGCCTGACAAGGTATGCTGAACCTGATTTTTCTTGTACTTTTCAAGCGAATGAATATATTTTGTGCGCATTAAATCCGCGCACTCCTTTGCGAGCAGCTCCGACTGATTGTAACCCCTGTTAAGCTTCTGCTCCTTGTGCATGGGCACGCAGGTGATGTAATCGAAATCCAAATCCGTACCGGCGCTTCCGAGAGCCGTGATTATCGCAAAAGCAAGCGCCTTTGCATACTGGGCGCGATTGTGAAACTTGAACCTCTTAACCGCCTCGGCAAAGTTGTCCTTATACAAAAACGGCGCAATACAGCGGTAGCCGCCCTCGATGTAGGTGGTGATTGGAATTTCGGGAAAATTTTTACTACATTCGTCGCAAGCATATCTTTGAGGGTCAATCACGATGTCGCAGTACGGACAACGCACAGGAAAAAACGAATTCAAGGCAAACTCGTACAATCCTTTCAGCTTGTATTTCATCTAATCACCCCTTAATAACTCAGTTAAACAGCGATTGATATATTCTTAAGTCGCTGTCACCGAAAACGTTAAAGATTACTTTGATATTGCTGCCGGTTTCAGCTTTATACTCACGAACCGTACTGATGGCGATTTTCGCGGCTTCTTCCTTAGGAAAGCCGAACACGCCCGTGCTGATACAGCAGAAAGCTATGCTTTTAACGCCGTTTTCCTCGGCAAGCTTAAGGCAGGAGAGGTAGCAGGATTTTAACAATTCGCAATCCTTCTCTGTCAGATGTCCGCCGACAATAGGGCCTACGGTGTGGATAACGTACTTGCACGGCAGGTTATAGGCAGGGGTGATTTTCGCCTGACCTGTAGGTTCTTCATACCCCTGAGCAGTCATAAGCTCGTTGCAGGCGGCTCTGAGCTGAACACCTGCAAAGGTGTGAATAGCGTTATCAATACAGCCGTGGCACGGTGAAAAACAGCCGAGCATTTGGGAATTCGCGGCGTTAACAATCGCGTCGCATTTAAGCGTTGTTATGTCGCCCTGCCAAAGGTAAATATCGCCATCGACAGGCTGTAAATCGTCGATATCCGTCACGCCTTTTTCCTTAGTCTGCTGTCGCAAATACTCGTCCTGAACGCGAATAAACTCATCACTGCAATTCTTTGGCATTCTGACGTTGAACAGCGAACGCAAAAGTCGCTTGCGGTTGTATTCGTCGTGTGGAATATCCGCCGCTTCTCCGCGTTCAGCGAGCATATATTCTATCAAAAATCTTTGTCTTTCCGCTTGCGTCACGTTAACACTTCCCTATCCGTTTAAATCCTCTCTCACAAAGTGAGTGCCCTGCCACGGTTCAATTTCGGGCAGACCGAACTTTTCTTTTCCGAGGGCGATTGACTTGAGCAAAAACGCCATATTCCGCGCGAGGGTTCTCATTGTCTGCATACCCTCGGCATCACAAGCAGCTTCGCCCAGTGCTCTGCCGTGAACGCAGTTCCAGTACTGGCTTGAAACAACCGGCATACGGCTGATTGTAAAGTACTTGTTTAGCTCGTCGAAGGCAGCCGTACAGCCGCCGCGCCTTGCGACAACAATGCTCGCGCCGACCTTCATTGTCTTGTCAAAGGAAGTGCTGTAAAACAGGCGGTCAAGGCAGGCAATCAGCGTGGCGTTTGCCGAGGCGTAATACACCGGAGAAGCGACAATCAGACCGTCGGCGCTCTCGAACTTTTCGGCAATTTTATTTACCTCGTCATCAAAAACGCAGTGTCCGAGCTCTGCGCAGCGGTTGCAGGCGATACAGCCGCGAACCGCCTTGTTGCCGATTTGCACAACCTCAGCTTCTATATTTTCCTCCGCGAGAGTTTTAACAACCTCGTCAATCGCGATTGAGGTATTGCCGCTCTTGTGCGGACTTCCGTTGATGATTAAAACCTTCATAGTATTCTCCTAATTCTTCTTAATATCGTTTATAACCGAAAGCGGACTGCCTGTCGGATAACCATCTGACAATCCTGTTCGGTCAATCAAAATTCCGTTTTTATCGTAGTCGGGATGAACCATAATCTCGGTATATCCGCGGACAATCCCCGACTGCAAGTCCGCCAGTCTGCCGAAATTTTCGGTTGTGGTAAAGCCGTTTTCACGCCAAAAATCATTTGATATTCTGCCTTCGGTAATAACAGGATGTTCGGGCGTATCATAGGTGCGGTTAAGGCGGATTTGCCTTATCCCCTGCTCCCTGCAAACGCGCGCGATAATCGGCGCTAAGTGCTCAATGGTGTGGATATAGTGGTGGGAATCCGCCCTGACGACGTTTATTCCTGCCTGCTTAATTCGCTCAGCCTGCGCCGAAAGCTCAGAATACAAGGCGTTTTTCTCGAATTCCGTAAGCGGTCGAGATGAACGAATATACTCCTTGTGAAAAACTCCGTCTCTAACAAACGCGGTGATTTTTGTTATCTCCTTAGTCAGCGGTCTGCCCTCGGTGAGGTTAAAATGCACGCCGATTTTATCTTGGAAACCGCGCTCGAAAGAAAGCTTTACAGCCTCGTCAAAGTACTCGCCGTTCGCCATCATTGTCGTGCCGTCAATCAGTCCACTGCCGAGCGCTTCGGCAATCGCGCATGAACAGCTCCGGTTCATACCGTAATCATCGCCGTTGATAAACAGGCGCATATTCTCACCTCTTGCTTTTCTTTTTCTTAGGCGCGGGCAGTTCGTTTACCATCGCATTAAACAGCGCAGCCAAAAACTCTTTGTCGTCAAGGTTATCTACCAAAAGCATTTCCTTTGCGCCTTCATACGGCAATTCAAGCGCGGCGTCGGGCATTAATTCTTTCGCTGATTTTGTCTGCTTAACGAGGAACCTGTCGTCGTATATTCCGCCGATAACCTTTCCCTGATAATAGATTATATACTCGCCCATCATCGCTCTGTGCGACACGTCGTCAAGCTCAGAGAGCTGCTCGAGCACAAAGTCAAGATATTCCCTTGAAGAAGCCATATTTATACCTCTCAATCAATATTCTCAGTATTCTACGCGGAGATTTTCTACGCCGTACCTCTCCTTAAACTCCTGCTCATCCTGCTTGTTGCGGATTAGCATTACCTCGGTAAAGTGTCCGCCGTTTTTATCCCTAAAGCCTGCGACCTTTTCACCTGTGCAGATTGAGCTGCGGATAACCGCGTACTGCGTTTCGGGATCAAACGGCTTTGTATCAAACCGCTCGGTTTTGAAAATTGAAAATTTGCGTTTCTTCATACCGCAGTCCCCCACTCTTTATATGAAAATCCATAACTAAATTATAACCAAGATACAGCGATAAATCAATAGGTTTTATACGTAGGAACTAAATCAAAAAATATCAAATTCAAAATGCGAAAAATTTAATTTCAGCATAGACAAGCAGCGTATGATTTGATACAATAATAACATAAAATCAACGGAGGGTTGAAAATGAGCGTCATCGGAAAGCAAATCAAGAAATACCGCAATCAAAAGAAATACACACAGGAAAAGCTCGGAAGCCTTATAGGCGTAACAACTCAGGCTGTTTCAAAATGGGAACGCGGCGGTACGCCCGACGCGGAGGTTTTGCCTAAGCTTGCCGACGCGTTAGGGGTAAGCATTGACGCGCTGTTTGGCAGAGAGGAGCAGGACATAAGGCTTACGCTGATGAAAAAGCTAAGCGCTATGCTGCAGGATGAAGCATTCCGCTCTGCGTTTAATTACTGCTGGTCGCTTATTTTGGGTCTGTCCGGCGACGAGAGCTTGACGGAAGATTTTGCCGATACCTTTACCGGTCATCCCGAAAAAAGCGATAAACGCAATGATTACTTTTCTAAGCTATTGTGTGACGACGGCTTAGCCTTGGCGCGGATTTCAGACGATTTTCGCCACTTTTTTCTGATGATACGTCCGCAGGAAGAAGGTATTTTGTCGCACTTTGAAAGCGAAGACGCCATCAGGCAGGTTTTTGCTTTGTTCGCGGATAAAAAAACTCTTAAAATCCTCTACTATCTTTATACGGTATCCGATATTCCGGTCACCGCGCCGCTCATATCTCAGGGCACCGGACTTGAACCGCACGACGTTGAACGCTGTATGAAAACGCTCTGTGACAAACAGATTGTATATCCGATGAAAATTGCGTCCGTCGACGGAGAGATTAATTCATATATCATCCGCTTTGAGACAAACGTGCTTCCGCTGCTTTGCTACGCGGACGGAATCGCCAAGGGCTCTCCATACCCTGTTTTCGGTATATGCGATAGAAAAAAGCCGATTTTTTAAACCGATAGTTTAATTTGGCTCCTTATGATTTAATGATTATGTAAACAGTTGCTTGATATACGTCGGCAGCTGTTTTATCATATACTTATAAAATTTACGTGAGGAGTGTTATTATGAAAAAAATATCAGCGATTATATTAATCATTGTTATGATTGCTTCCTTTGCCGGATGCGGTTCTAAGTCTGCGGAAAGCTCTGCGCCTTCGTCAACGGAAGTACAAACTACAGAAGCCCGGACAACACAGCCTGAGACTATTACGTCGGATATGAAAAGCAAGCTCGATAAGGTATTGACGGACGCGAACTACAAAGGCGTTCTTCAAATTTCAAAGGGCGGCAGTGTTGTATATCAGTATACAAAAGGCAACGACGATAACGGCAAGCCGCTGACGATTGGCGCTTCAATGCCGATTGGCTCGGTCTCAAAGCAATTTTGCGCGGCTTGCGTTATGCTGCTTTGCGACCAAAAAAAGCTCAGTGTTGACGATACGCTGGACAAGTATTTTCCCGAATATAAAAACGGAAAAAAGATGACAATCAAAAATCTGCTTAATATGAGCTCCGGACTGACAAACTTTCTTGAGCTGATTAATCCGGTTGACATAGGCACAAACGAGAAGGAAAATATCCAAAAAATCAAGAAGGCTATATTTGACAAAGAGCTCATCTTTGAACCGGGCAGCGATTATCAGTATTCAAACTCAAACTACTTCCTGCTTGCGGATATTGTTGAGCAGGTAAGCGGAGTTACCTATAAAGATTATCTCAGAAAAAACTTTTTTGAACCGTTTGAGATGACCCACACCGGCTTTACCGATGAAGTAACGGAAAATCACGAGTGGACTTTCGCTCTATCCAAAACGGAATCAATAGAAGAAGGTTTCTACAATCCCGGAATAACCAAGGGTGCCGGCGATATTGTATCAAACGCTGAGGATATGGACAAATGGATGCGCGGACTGAGCGGAGGAAAGGTTATCTCTGCCGACGCGTTTAAGCAAATGACTCAAACCGTGAATCCGAACAGCACAGAGGAATACTGCTACGGCTTTTGGCATATGCCGTACGGCGGCTCGGGTCATATCGGACAGATTCCGCCGCATTTCGGAGCGGTTGATTATATCAATACCGAGCGTGACGTATATCTTTTCGCGGTGTCAAACTCAGGCAGAGGAATGTCGTACGTACAGGAAATTCCGCAGACACTTTTAAGCGTTTTGTTTGAACAATAAAGATAATCGAGGAGCAAAGACTATGAAAAAATTCATCTCAGGAATACTGTGCGCGGTTATCTTTCTTTCAATATTGACAGCCTGCGCAGGCAACTCGGGAACTTCCGGCAGTTCAAAGGCTCAGAACAGCGCGGCTGCCGCGAAAACAAATGAGCAAAAGCTTCATACGCTGACGGTCTGCGCGGCTCTGACTTTGCGAACTTCGTCTGCGATACCGTTATGCCGTATGTGAACGAAAACTATAACGTCTACACCGATGCGGAGCATACCGCTTTGGCAGGCTCGTCCTTGGGCGGTCTTGAGACCTTTTACACGGTTCTGTCACACCCCGACAAGTTCGGTACAGGCGGCGTGATGTCGGCGACCTTTGATATGTACGCCGATAAGCAGTGGACGGATTTTCTGAAGGATAAAATTAATATGGATAACGCGCCGTTTTTGTATTTTTACGCAGGAAGATATAACGGTGATAACGGCGACGTTTCTCAGACTATGTACAACAGGCTGATTGAGGACGGATATCCAAAGGATAAGCTCGTGTTCAACAAAAACGAAACCGGCGAGCATATGATCGAGTATTGGAGAGGTATATATCCCGAGTTCTTGGAGGCGGTCTTTACACAGAATGTCGCAGGCTTGGAGTTTGCCTCTCCCGTTCAGTATAAGGATACAAGCGATCCGCTTGAGAAGACGCTTAAGGAATTAGAGCTTGATCCAAGCAAAATCGAACCGGGTTATATCTATTACGACAACAGCGAAACCAAGTGGAATAAGGTTTACGCCTACTGGTGGGGCGGAATGGCGTTCAACAGCTTCACAAAGGAACCCTACTACTTTTCGGAATGGCCGGGCTTCCAAATGGAGCGGATTGATAATTCCGATATTTACCGAATCAAAGCTCCGTGGGGGAATCAGGGAATTATTTTTGACTCGGGCGTTACCGACAGAGAGGTGTCCGAGGGTAAGGAAGCGTTCCAGACAACCGATATTCCGTACAACAACGACCTTATCGGTAAGCTTTACAAAATTGATATGTCCGTAGAACCGAAGGCAGATCCCGGCGTTATGAAATCAAAGCGCAGATATTCCGCCGGAAATTGGTCGGACTATTCAGCGGAAAAGTGATAAATATACAGGCAACAGCCGGCGAATCAAACGGATTGATTCGCCGGCTGTTTAATGAAGAGGGGTTTATTGTTTTGTATTGGGAATTGTAACCTTCACAACCGTTCCGCCGCCTTCGCGCGGTGTGATTTTTAATGTTCCTTTGCACATCATATTAAGCCGCTGCTGAATATTCGCGAGTGCAGTATGAGGTTCATTGTCGGTAGACGGCTGATAATCAAGTCCGTTGTTTTCAACAATAATCTCGTTTACCGAATCCGTCAGCCGTGTTTTGACATAGATATGCAGCGCCTCACCGTTCGGGTCTAAGCTGTGCTTTACAGCGTTTTCCACAAGCGGCTGCAAGGTGAGCGGCGGCACTTTGAAATCTATATGCGGAGTGTCATAATCGACGCAGAGCATATCCTCGTGCTGTGCCTGTTCCACGGCAAGGTACGCTTTGGTATGTTCGAGCTCGTCCTTGAACGGTACAGCTTCTTCGCTTGCGACAGCCGTGAAGTTTTTGCGCAGATAGGTGGTGAAGTCCAGCGTTACCTGCTGCGCTTTGTCAGCGTCCTGCTTGCAAAGGTAGTAAATACTCATCATCGTGTTGTAAATGAAATGAGGGCGCATTTGAAGCACCATAACGCTGGCACGCTGATTTGCAATCTCGCGCTGCTGATGAAAATTATGAATAATTTGGTCTGAGACAATGAAATAACACATCGAAAACGCGCAGATACCTACTCCTGAGAAAAGGAACGGCGCAATGTCGATGAACGCGTGCACGGTAAGGAATCCTGTAAAAGGCAGCAAATAGATTAAGAAAGCGACCAAATACCGGGTTGACAGTTTTTTTCGCCTGCGGATTAAGCCCGCAATATTAACGAACATACCGAGTACCAGCGGAAGCATCAGCAATGGTAACAACGACGTGCGGATAAATTCATTATTAGGAGTTACAACATAGAACCAATTTGTAAACTGCCCAATACTAAGCGCAAAGAAGCAGATAAACCAAAGCAAAATCACAGCGTGAAACAACTTGCTGCTCTTAACGCTTTCTCCGCAGTAGTGCAAAAGCAAAATTGTAGGCAGAGGCATTAGAACCGACACAAGTAAAGCTTCAAAGTATACGACAATCTTTTCTAAAATTATAAAGTTTGGATTTCTGTATATAATCTCGTCAATAAGGCAAACGATTACACACAGCATTAAAAGCGACAGGGAGACAATGAAAAAGCGCTTGCTCCACCGGTCTAATGCAGGCATGGTTACAGCAATGCCGAGCGCCATAAGCATCAAAACAAGCATTGCGCTTACTGCGCAGTATTCAACGAGTTCAAATATGCTTACCATTCTTCAGTTCCTCCCTGCAAAAGCGGGAACCGCAAATTTTTAAGCCGTTTTTTAACGTCTGCTGCGGTAATGGGCTTTAGCATAAAGCCGCACGCGCCGGTCTCCCAAGCGTCAAGCGAGTACGACGGGTACGCCGTAAGATATATCACGTTTGTTCTCGGAAAGATACTGAGCAGCTCGCGGCAGACGTCAAGTCCGCTGACGCTTCCCATCTCGATGTCCAAAAAAGCGAGCGCGATTTGGTTATGCCTGGCAAATTCGATTGCCTCTGCCGGCTTGGTAAAGCCTGTCACCGCGGCGTTTGGCATTACTTCCTCCAAAACCTTCATACCGCCGTTTAGGACGATTTTGTTGTCGTCCAGCATTATAACATTGGGGCAGCCGTCGCTTTCGGCAGCCGCGTTAAACAGTACGTTGAGGTCTACTCCCAAAGCTTCCGACAGTCTGACAATCATCATAGCGTCGGGCAGACGGGTACCGTTTTCCCAGCGGTTAACCGATGTCCGCGAAACAAAAAGCTGTTCCGCCAAATCAAGCTGTGTAAGTCCTTTTTCTATTCTTAGTTTTTTCAGGGTATCCGCAAATAGCATACTCATCCTTAAATACTCCCCGTATACTGTATAATTATAGTTTACATTATTTAAAATAAAAAGCAATAATTTGATTAAAATTTTGATGTGACTTTCTGGTACACTCTCTTGAATTTGATTTCAAAAAGATAAATAATTAGAATGTGCAAATGAATGTATTTGAATATACTTTACGAAAGGGGGAACGGAGTTTGATTAGTTACTATACTGTTTTAATTATACTCTGCTGGATAGCATTGGGTGTTCTGTGTATTTTGGTACACGAAAACAGTTGGATTTACAAGGAAGATAAGCATCTTTTTTATTTGACCTACGGAATAGTCGCTCTGTCCGCCCTTGCGGAATGGCTTGGGGTTCAGCTAAACGGCAACACGGCAGTGCCTGTATGGGTACTGTCGGCGGTCAAGTGCATTGATTATATCCTCACGCCGATGGCAGGAGGAGCAATTGTCGCACAGATGAAGCTGAAAAACCGCATTTTTAAGGTAATAAAGATTGTGCTTGGGTGCAATGCGGTTTTCCAAATCATAGCAAGCTTCAACGGTTGGATGGTCGTTATAGACGAACATCACAATTATTCGCACGGTCCGCTTTACGGCGTATATATTACGCTCTACCTGTTTATAATTGTGCTGACGGCGGCTGAATTTTTGATATTCAGCCTTTCGTACCGCAAGCAAAAAAGAGCCTCGCTGATTTCCGTAATTTTACTAATTGTAGCAGGAATTGTCTTTCAGGAGGTGCTCGGCGGAGAATGCAGAACGGCGTATGTCGCGCTGACATTAGGCGTAACGCTGATGTTTATTCATTACGCAGGATTTTATAAGATGGCGGCGGACGAACAGCTGACAAGCCAACAAAACAAATTGATGAAGGATCCGCTGTCGGGCGTATTCAGCCGCTACGCGTATTCGGAAGATATAGAGCGATACCGTCATTATACCGAACTGCCTGATAACTTTACGGTATTTGTATTTGACATAAACGGCTTAAAAGCGGTCAACGACAATATCGGTCATGACGCAGGAGATGAGCTTATCGCCGGAGCGGCGCGGTGTATAGAAAAAGCCGTCGGCGGCACAGGAAAATGCTACCGAACCGGCGGCGACGAATTTGTTGTTATTTCAAATATAGAGAAGGAAGAAGCAGATAATATTCTTGTCCGTTTGCAGGAGGAAACAAGCAAGTGGTCAAGCGATACGTTTGATTTCTCTATGAGCATAGCCGCAGGATACGCCCGTGAAAAGGATTATCAGGGCTTGACGGCAGAGGAACTTACCAAAAGAGCCGACAAAGCGATGTACGCTTCAAAAGCCGCGTATTATCTCAAACGGCTATAAAGCCATAAAATTAAGGCATAAAATATACCCGTCTGTTCACATTACGTGAGCAGGCGGGTGTTTTTACAATAGAAAAAATGATTGCGGACACAAAAGAGTCAACCTGTATAGCTCATAGTGCTTCTCCTTAATCTAAGATCTGACCGTCTCTTGAAATCGTCACGACCTGCCACGGAATGAACTTTCCGCTGTTTTTGAGTGCTTGCTCTGCGGCTCTCTGCAAGCCGCCGCAGCACGGCACTTCCATACGGACAATGGTGACACTTTTTATATTATTGTTGCTGATGATCTCGGTCAGCTTGTCGGTGTAGTCTACCATATCGAGCTTCGGGCAGCCGATCATGGTGATCTTGCCCTTCATAAATTCCTCGTGCATATTGGCGTATGCATATGCGGTGCAGTCGGCGGCAATCAGCAGCTTTGCGCCGTCATAGAAAGGTGCGACTGTCGGCAGAAGCTTTATCTGAACAGGCCACTGGTTGAGCCTTGATACAAGCTTGCCTGTTGCGACAGGTGTTTCCTCAACTTCTGGTTTGTCAAAGGTCATCATCTTTGAACCCGGGCAGCCGCCCTGATGATGTTGCATTTTCATTTTCTTATCCTCCTGTGCTTTCTTTACTGCTGTTTCGTCATATTCGGGAGCCTCGCGCTCCTCAAAGGTGATCGCTCCTGTCGGACAGCTCGGCAGACAATCACCGAAGCCGTCACAGAAATTCTCACGCATCAGTTTTGCCTTGCCGTTAACCATATCAATCGCGCCCTCGTGGCACGCGTTGGCGCAAGCGCCGCAGCCGTTGCATTTTTCTTCGTCTATGTGAATAATCTTGCGAATCATAAGTTTTACCTCCTTGACTTTCTTAGGTCATTATACTATGATTAGTTTATCAAGTATGTTGTAATTACAACAAAAAGGAGATAAAATGAAAAATTTTTACAACTCCGTTATCTTCAAGGATATGAGTACGGACGAGATTGAAAAGTGCCTGTCCGCACTTCACGCGGCGGAAAAAATATACAAAAAAGACGAGATGATTCTCATGGCAGGCGACGCCACCGAACGCTTCGGGCTTGTGTTAGAGGGCAGCGTAACGATTGAGAGCAACGATATTTGGGGCAACCGCACCATTTTAAGCCACGTAGGGGAAATGCAGTTTTTCGCCGAGACCTACGCTTTGCTCGAAAATGAAACGCTCCTTGTGGACGTCCGCGCAAATGAAAACTGCCGAATCCTGTTTTTCGGAATCGGCAGTTTGAAAAGGTTAAGATTGTTAAATGAGCTGTGGGCGATGAAATTCATCTGCAATATGCTCGAGATCTCCGCTCACAAAAACGTCGTGCTCTCGGGCAGGAGCTTTCACATTTCTCCGCGGACGATCCGTGAGCGGATCTTATCCTACCTCAACACCGTGTCGCTCCAAAAGCACAGCACAGAATTCGACATTCCCTTTGACCGTCAGCAGTTGGCGGACTATCTGAACGTCGATCGCTCCGCTCTATCAAATGAATTGAGCAAGCTGCAAAGAGAAGGAATCTTGAAAAGCAGAAAGAATCATTTTGAATTGCTATCTCATTGATCTGACTAAGGGATTTCAATTGGGCAAATGGCTTCTCTCCTCTATCTCGTCATGTATAGCACAACATTTCTCTGAAGTCAAGTAATGCGGTGCTTTATACCAATCTTCATTAAAAAGTAGACTTTCTACTTTTTAATAGCGCCGTAGTTGTGTCGACTTTCTTATTTTACGAAGTCGTAGAAAAAACCATTTTCTTTATATTCTTCGATTGCTTCTGTCACTCTTTGATAAGAAATGGGAGTAAGATGTTCGCCGTATTCACTTCTTGTATATGGATTCCTTGCAGGTCTCCATCCAGTTCTTGAAAGAAGCCACGTCTCATTGTCCCTAATACAGTAATAACATTTGAGACACTCATCAAATACAAATTTATCATTCTCAGAGATAACCACAGCGCTCGGAACATAAGACTGCTTTTCTTCCTCGTAAATTTCTTTTTCAATTACTTGGTAAAGCTTCATATTTTCTTTATAGACTCTCGGAATTCTACGTTCTGTCAAAGCATCAATTCTTCGAACCATTGCGTAAGCAAACTCAATTGCTTCATCTACACCCTTGGAGAATTTGCGACGATATTGTTTCATGCTTTTATCTACATACCTCTTGGCCCACTTTCTATTTTCACAAAAAGCTGCGCCGAGCATATTGTCAACAATATCGCAACTTTTAACAATAGCTGCAATGTCATTTGTTAAGAGATTCTCCACATAGTCATTATCTTTTCTCGTCAGAGCCACAACAGCATCTTTAATTTCTGTCCCGAACTGATCGAGTTCGTCTTCGGTAGTGGATGTGTCTTCGAGAGTGTCATGTAAAATGCCTGCAATCTGATACTTTTCATCGTATCCGAGTTCTGCAAGAAGCCTCGCCACATTCATTGGATGATAAATATATGGTGTTTTACCATCGTTTCTAGTTTGACCATTATGTTTGATAGTTGCAAACATAATTGCTTCATTTAACATTTTCTCAATTCCTCCTTGCCTTGTATTCGTAATTGTGTTTTAAATATTCTTCAAACTCCGGTGTTTTCGACCAGTATTTGACTCCCCAGTTTTCAAAGCTCCATTCGTCCATATAGCTGTTGCACTCGTAGTCGATATAATAGAGCAAGCCGCTTTGAACGACAAAATTCGTTGGGAAGTAATCAATATTCAGTCCCACATTTTTGGCAAGCTGCGCCATCTCACACACCTGCGGCAGATAGGCTTCAACCGATACATCATTTTTTACCATATCAAATACCGTATCGCCGTCGATATATTCCTTGACGAGGCGCTCGTTTTCCATATCGATATCAAGCATCTTCGGAATTCGGATATTCGCGTTCAGCAACCGCTGATAGTCGTTGTGTTCCGCTTCGATTTTATTGCCGAAGGTGTAGTAATCGCACGGCTCATGGTGGATCTGCTTCAGTACAACTTGTTTTTTCTCGCGTTTGGCGAGGTAGGAATAGCCGCCTTTTCCCTTGCCAAGCAATTTGATGATTTGATATTCGATACCGTTTACCGAAAGTTTCTCCATGCTTATCCCTTCCAATAGAATGTGAAATGTCTGTCTTTGTGGAATCCGAGTTTTTCGTAAAACGGCATATCGGACAACACGTATGCTTTCTTTGCGCCGAGCGATCTCGCGCGGTTCAGCGCTTCATAAATCACCGCTTTCGCTACGCCCTTCCCCCGGTAGGACGGCACGGTGCAGACAGGCTCAATATAGGCGTAATCGGTCTTGCCGGAATACCACAGGCAGCAGTAGGAAACATATTCTCCGCCACCGTTTTTAGCCGCTATACTGAGAGAAGGAATGAAATGCTTACGGAACTCAGGAATCTCGGGAAAAACATCGCCATCCCTTTCAAATTCCGCCTTGTCGGTTCCGTGGTCAAAGCCCTGCCACAGCAGCCATTGAAATTCATACGGTTCTTTTGAAGGATCAAGCGAAGCAAAACGGAATCCGTCAGGTAATTCGACCGGCAACACACCGTCAAGCTCCATGCTCATAACGGTTTCCGTCTGCTCCGCTTTTGCAAAGCCCAGCGCCTGCGCCGCCTTGATCTGAGCCGTGTTATCGTCGCAAATCGAAACACCGAGACCGTTCTCGTCCTTTAGTTCTCTGTATGCGTAGTCAAGGATCTCAGGATAAAGATCGCTGTATTCCGGAAAAGCACCGCAAAAGGCTTCACCGAAATACATATCGTAGATCGCCGCGCCGACGATTCTTTCGTTATCGAGCCAAAGACCGATAGAGTCTGTTGCGATCTTGTCAAATTCCGGATGCTCCGCCATCCACTCAAACCGCGCCCAATTCCAGTTGATGTGGCCGTTGTCATTACGGTTCAGCTCGATCAAAAAATCGCAGACCGCTTCGTAATCCTTTTCACAGTAATTCCTGAATCTCATAGTCCTCACCGTATCATCTTGAACATTCCCGGACCGTCCCACTCACAGGGGCGTTCCTCGAAACCATGCTTTTGATAGAACCCGACCGCTTCCTTTGAACTGATCAGCTCCAGACTGACCGCCCAACCGGGGGCGATATGCTCCCTGATATATTGCTCCAAAGCGTTCAGCAACAGCGTGCCTACGCCCTTTGATTGATATTCGGGAACAACGGCGAAGTCCTTGATGTAGAATGACATTCCGCCGTCACCGATTAAACGAACCATACCGACAGGCGTGTTATCATCATAAGCCGTAAAGGTTGCTGTAGTATTTTTTAACGCCGTTTGAACCTGCTCAATCCCGGGCGGCTCCCAACCGACAGAGGTGTAGAGCCGCAGGAACAATCCGGCAGATAACTCATTTGTTTTTATTGTCATTTTTTCTCCTTTTCCACGGACGCGCCTTGTCTGTCCAGCCCTTCTCCTTCCAGTAACGCACATCTGCCTCGTTCCAACCTTTTTTCTGCAAAAGGCGCATTATATTAAAGAAGCCTTTGGTTTTCAAACCGGGCTTTACGCAGCCTTGTCGGCGGCGTATTCTTTTAGCAATAGAGTCTGTTTCTCTTTCGATTTTCTGCTTTTTCTTTTCAGACACTTTGTTCCAGTCAATAGCAGCAACCCCTATTCCGAATTTGTATATCTTGGCTACTCCCCAGTAAAACAAGCTGTCTGCCATATCCTTATTGGTGGATCTCATACCCCCGCCTGCGGCTGTGGAAATACACACGCCCTGCTTTTTGAACATCCTCTCCTCGGGGCGGTGAACCATCCAACGCCAGCCGTAATGATCCAAAAACGCTTTCATAGCTCCCGTTGCGTGATAAACATAAACAGGACTCGCAAGGATTATCACATCCGCTTCGTCGATCGTTTGTGTAATATCGGAAAGCTTGTTATAATGCGGACATTTTGTTTCGCTTTCTTTAAAGCAGCGCGTACATCCGCAGCAAAATTCTCCGAAATCCTTCGGTAAAAAGAATTCGGTTGTTTCTCCGCCGATTTTATCCGCAAGCATACGCGCAATATGACAGGTCGAGCCATTGTGACTCTGACCGTGAATGATGACCATTTTCATTTTCTCACCCTATATCAATGCTTATCGTCTTGATCTTTTGTTTCATACGGCTTATCCCAAGAGCCGATCTCTACCGTTTCTCGGCTGCCGGGTCCCTGACGCTCTAAACCGACATGCGCCTCTAACAATAAATCCAAAAAACTCGGTTGATTATTTTCCTGTTGTT
>Ga0310695_10008793_pt1 | contig 15447 bp, 7 predicted proteins | sample RumenRJG_04DNA_FD_203882 | JGI IMG/M metagenome (GOLD analysis project Ga0310695, IMG submission 203882) | Bovine rumen microbial communities from Lethbridge, Alberta, Canada - RJG_04 (v2) (version 2) | ecosystem: Host-associated > Mammals > Digestive system > Stomach > Rumen | place: Canada...
GAGAAGCCACACACAAACGCGCCGAGCAGGTAGATGTAGAAGCTCGCGGGCTTGTCACCCAGAAGTGAGAACGACCCACAGGCTGCGCATATTCCGATCTTGCCGGACAGGAACTGTATTCCAACTCCGACGAAGCCGGTCGCAATCGCGATGAGGGCGGTCTTCTTGTATCCGAACTTCGTGAGCATCTTACCCGCCGGGATTCCCATGAAGAGATAGGCGAGGAAGTTCATCATGTTGCCCATCATGCCCCACATGTTTGAGCCGTCGATGCCGGGCTGGTACTTCCACACGTTGCCCATTGGCGCGGCGAGATTCGTAACGAACGAAATCATGCCATAGATGAACATCATGGTGATCACTGCCACCAGATTCACGCTCTTCTGCTGATTGTCACTCATTGCTGTTTCCTTTTTGAGTTGTTGAAAAACTATTCACTATTCACTATAACCTATTCGTTATACCAGATGCGCGCCCGCGCTGGGCTTGATGAGAGCGCATGTGGGCTCGTCGCCGTAGGCCGTCTTGTAGGCGGCCGTGATGGCGGCCGCGATCTTGTCCGCCGCCTCGGGCTTCACGAGCAGGCAGCAGCTGCCGCCGAACCCGCCGCCGGAGAGGCGCGCGCCGAGCACTTCGGGGATGGCCTTGGCGGCATCGACGATCGTGTCGAGCTCCTCGCAGGAGTTCTCGAACCAGTTGCGGCTCGATTCGTGCGAGTCGAACATGAGCGAGCCGAACCCAGCGAGGTCGCCCTTCTCGAGGAGGGCGGCTCCGGTGAGGACGCGCTCGTCTTCGCCGATCGGGTGGATGGCGCGCTTGGCCGTGGTCTCGGAAAGTCCGCCGCGGTAGAGAATCCACTCGGCGCACGAGACGTCGCGCAGGTGGGTGACGGGATGCTTAAGGACGCCCGCGAAGTACTTGGCGGCGTCCTCGCAGGCCTGGCGGCGCGAGGCGTACGCGCCGTCGACAAGCGCGTGCTTGGCGTTCGACTTCACCATCATAAACGCCACGGTGGGGCCAAGGTCGACGTTCTCGAACTGGCAGTAGCGGAAGTCGCTCTTCACGAGCGAGCCCTCCTTGCCGTAGAGGGACGACGCCTGGTCGAGGAGTCCGCAGGGGCAGCCGGCGAATGTGTGCTCGGCCTTCTGGCCGATCTTGGCGAGGGTCGTCTTGTCCTTCTCTATGCCGTAGATCGCCGCAAGCGCGAGCACGGTGGACATCTCGAGGGCGGCGGAGGAGCTGAGGCCCGCGCCGAGCGGGATGTTGCCGCCGAACACGGCCTTGAAGCCCTTGCCGGCCTTGGCGGGCTCGCCGTCGAAGAGCCAGTTGAAAGTGCCGAGCGGGTAGTTCGCCCAAGTGGAGCCGCTCTCAACCTTCTTGACGTCGGCGAGCTTGCACGAATACGTCTCGCCGCCGTTGATGTCGAGCGCGACGAGGGTGACGGTGTCGTCTTCCGCCGGCGACGCGGCAAAGAACGTGCCCTTGTCGATGGCCGCCGAGAAGACGTAGCCTTCGTTGTAGTCGGTGTGGTTGCCGAGCACCTCGATGCGCCCTGGCGCGTAGGCGACCTTTTCCGGCTTGCCGCCGAACTTGGCCGCGAACTCGGCCAGCACCTTGTCGTAGACTTCCTGGTTCTGCATTTGGACGAACTCCTTATTCGGGATTTGTTGTGGTAAGATTATGGACTATCCATAGCCCAAAGTCAAGTGGAAACGCGCTCATTTCGCCTCCATCGCGCGCACCATGTACGGCCAATACGCCTTTGTGTACACCGCGCACGAGTACACGTTGAGGCAGATGAGAAAGAGCTCCACCGCGTACACGCTCCAGAGGACTGGCGCCGCCCACGCCTCGGGCAGCAGATGGTGGAACGCGAGGAAGAAGTAGATGTAGCCAGCCGCAGGGAACGAGAGGGCCGTACGCACCTTCCCGAGCCACATGGCGCTGACGTCGGCATGGTAAGCGGCCGCGACAGCGCGGAGGAATGTGACCCACTGGTCGCGCAGGATGTAGAGCACCGTGAACACAAGCATTATGACGGCGTGCGCGGGATTGTCGCCCTGGGCGCCTATGAGCCACAGGAGCGTGGGGAAGCTCACGATGAAGAACACCTTGTCCATCAGCGGATCGGCGAGCTTGCCGAAGGCGGAGACCACGCCCCACCTGCGCGCCAGCTTGCCGTCGGCGAGATCGGTGATCCCCGCGAGGCCCATAAGCACGCACGCCGCCACGGAAAGCCACGTCTTCGTGCACGCGCAGGCGGCGCGATGGCCGAACACCGCGCAGACCATGAAGGCGAATATCAGCGGCACGCGCGAGAACGTGAGCGCGTTGACGAACCTTGAATGGAATCGGCTGCTCATCAAATGACGGTTACGCTTTCTTCGCCGGCCTGGGCGCCTGCGTCGAAGTCGGCAACGATGCGGTCGAGCATCGCCGCCGTGCGCTCCTGCCCCTCGGCCTGCTGGCGGCACATCACCCGGAGGTCGGCAAGGCGGGTCTTGGCGAACTCTACCGAGCCCTGCAGAGAATCGCGCTGCGCCGTCATCTGGCGAAGCTCCTCCTCAAGCGCCTCAACCTTCTTCTCGGCTCTCTGCAGATTGCGGCGCGTGGCGAAGAGCTGCTTGAGTATCTCGCCGGGCTCGATGTCGAGGTCGTCGATCTTCATGCCGTCGGGAATCGGCACGAGCACGCTCTCGCCGCAGTTGACGCATTCTATCTGCAGCCCCGCGCCGCGATAGTCGATCGCGAGGTTGTGGCCGCAGTGCGGACAGTCGAACACGATGTCCGTGTCGCGGATCTCGGTTCCGGTCTCGTCGTCGCCGAATCCAGAGGGCGCATTCTCAAGCTCTTTGTTGTCTTCTTCGTTCATGAGGCCTCCGTGCCTAGAAAAGGGAATTGACTATATTATAAAAAAAAGACAGCCGATGCGCAAGCACCGACTGTCTTTTTCTTTTCGCAAAGAACCTGTTGCTTAGGCCTTTGTGACCTTGCCGGACTTCAGGCAACGCGTGCAGATGCGCTTGCGGCAGGTGTTGCCCTTGCCGTCGGTCACACGCACGGTCTGGAGGTTCGGAAGGAAGCGGCGCTTCGTGATGCCGGTCGTGTGCAGACCGATGCCGCCCTTGTACTTCGGGGAGCCCTTGCGCACGATCGACCTACCGGCCGACGGACCCTTCCCGCAGATTTCGCAGACTCTGGACATTTTGAGTTCCCTTTCTTTAAGTCTTTACTTCTCGTCAGCCTCGCCGGGCTGCCACTCAACACTGCCGAACGCGTCGTCGAACGCCGCGCCAAGCGAACCCAGCTGCTCGCCGGAGAGCGAACCCGAACCGGACCCGGTGAGAGTTCCGGAATCGGCGGCCTCGACCTCGAGGGCCTTGACCTCCTCCTCCGACATGTTCACGGCCTTGATCGAGAGGCCGATGCGGCGCTCGGCGCGATCCACCTTGATCACGCGGGCCTCAACCTCCTGGCCGACCTGGAGCGCGTCCTTGACCTTGTCCACATGCTGGTCGCTGATCTGCGAGATATGCACCAGGCCGTCCACGCCATCCTCGAGCTCGATGAAAGCGCCAAACGACGCGGCCTTGGAGACCTTGCCCTTGACGATCGAGCCGACGGGGTACTTGGAGGCGATGTCCGCCCAGGGGTCGGTCTGCGCCTGCTTGAGGCCGAGGGAGATGCGCTGGTCCTTGGGGTTGACCTCGAGCACGATCGCCTCCACCTCTTCGCCCTTCTTGAGACACTCGGTGGGATGGTTCGGGCGGCGCGTCCAGCTCATGTCCGTAACGTGGATCATGCCGTCGATTCCCTCTTCGAGCTCCACGAAGGCGCCGTAGGCGGTGAAGTTGCGCACCTTGCCCTTCACGCGGCTGCCGACAGGGTAGCGGTCGGTGACGCTGTCCCAGGGGTTCTCCTGCGTCTGGCGGATGCCGAGCGCGATCTTCTGGTTCTCGGCGTCGACGGAGAGGATCTGGACGGTGATCTCGTCGCCGACGTTGAGCATGTCGCTCGCGCGCGTGACGTGCTTGGTCCAGCTGAACTCGCTGATGTGAACGAGGCCCTCGATGCCGGGAGCGATCTCCACGAACGCGCCGTATGCGGCGAGGTTCACCACCTTGCCCTTCACGCGGCTGTTCACGGGGAACTGCTCGGTGATGGTGGTCCAGGGATTCTCGGTCATCTGCTTGAGGCCGAGGGAGATGCGCTCCTTGTCGCGGTCCACGTCGAGCACCATCACGTCGAGCTCCTGGCCGACCTTGAGCAGTTCGCTCGGGTGCTTCACGCGGCCCCAGCTCATGTCGGTGATGTGGAGGAGGCCGTCGATGCCGTCGAGGTCGATGAACGCGCCGAAGTCGGTGATGTTCTTCACATGGCCCTTGCGCACCTCGCCCTTCTGCAGGCTCGCGAGCAGCTCGGCCTTCTTCTCGGCCATCATGCCCTCGATGAGCTCGCGGCGGCTCACGATGATGTTCTTGCGGCTGTTGTCGATCTTGATGACCTTGAAATCGTAGGTCTGGTTGATGTAGGGCGTGAGGTCGCGCGTGGGCGACACGTCCACCTGGCTGCCGGGGAGGAACGCCTCCACGCCGTCGACGTCAACGAGCAGGCCGCCGCGCACCGCGCTGCGGATCGTGCCCTTGGCGATGCACCCCTCGGTGTACTGCTCGAGCACCTTCTGCCAGCGGATGAGGTCGTCGGCCGCCTTCTTGGAAAGGCGCACCATGCCGGTCTTGTCGTCTTCGAGCTGCTGGAGCATCACCTGGAACTTGAGGCCGGGCTTCACTTCGGCATCGGCGCCGAACTCGTCGCGGGAGACGATGCCCTCGCTCTTGTAGCCGATGTCGACGAACACGTCGCCTTCTTTGATTGAGGAAACGGTTCCCTCGATAATGGAACCGGGCTTGAACTGCTGGTCCTGCGTAGACGCCTGCTCCTTGAGGAAGTCTGCGAACACGCTCGACTTCTCGGACGGCATCGTGGGTTTGCGAATGGCCATTGAATTATGAACTTTTTTAGGTTTGTTGCTGTGCGCGGTTTTCTGCCGTGCCTTCCCCGTCTTTGGGCGAAGGAAAATATAGTATATCAAAATCTGCGGCGGAATGAAAGTGCCCCCCGTGAAAAAATTGCGACGCGCACAATGCCAGTGCCGAGGGGAGTGCCCCCCCGCGCTTTCTAACCGATCACCTGACGATGATCTGCGTGCCCTTCCGGCGCACCAGTTTTGCGCCCGTCTCGTCGGGCACAATGTAGAAGGACGCGCTTGCGGTCTCCTTGTCCGGCACCAGCTTAACCGTCGGATCCGGCGCGGCGCTCCACGTGATGACGTAGGGATTGTCGGACTTCGCAAGCTCTGCAAGGTCGCTTCGGCCATGCAGATCGATCATGACGCACGCGCCCTCGTCGAACGTCGTGTTCCTGGTGTTGTCGCTGTTCACGAAAGTGGCCGACCACGCCCCCGTCTTCGAGGAGAGGTCGATCATGGAGCCATCGAGCATCAGCACGTCGTTGCAGTAGGGCGAAAGCGGCGTGAAGGTGCCATAGACGCGGTATACTCCATCGCCCCCGACCACGTTGCTCGTCGTGCGGATCGTCAGGTTGCTCACCGTGGAAGTGCCATAGTGGCGCAGGATCGACGCAAAATCGCAGCTGCCGCCCTCAATGCCATCGGTGTTGAGGTCGTGGAACCAGCCGTTGCCCTGCGTCTTCACAGTGCCGTTCTTGAGAATGAGTTTGGCCGCTCCCGTTCTGTTGCCGTTGCTGCTGAACCAGAGGTCGGGATCCTTGCCCTGAAACACGATGGTGAGCGTGTGGCCGCCGAGGTCCCACACGGAGCCGTTGGCGATGATCTTGTCGGCCGAGACGGAATTCTGCGTGTCGAACGGCATCTCCGAATCGGCGCTGAGAGTGATGTTGCCGACGGACGAGATCATGTCCCCTATGGCGATGTTGCGGGTGTTGATCAGTTTTCCGCCCTCCAGGCGGTAGGCGTATTCATTGATGTTACGGCTCCAGGCGTCTGCGTACGCGCCTGCCGCGACTTCAATTGTCGTTCCCTTGGCGCCGAAAGGCATGTCCACGCTGGTGACGCCGAACTTGACGCCGCCCGCCGCGACACGCGTGCCGCCGCTGTACGTCTGGCCGGCCTTCATAGCAGTCAGAACGCCTTCGCCCTCCTTGACCAGGCGGAGGTTGCCGTCGATCTGCAGATTCTGGTTGACGCAGTCGATACCTGCACCGATCTCGACGTGCAGCACGCCCGGATGCTCCGCGTCCGTCGAGGTGTCGGTGATCGTAAACGCGGCGGTGTCGATTTTCGCAAAAATGAGATTCCTGCCCTGAAGATCGATCGTCGATCCGCCGGTGACCAAGCTGAGGTCAAGGCCGCGCAAGTCGACGTCAGCGGTCAGTAGAACGCCGTCGAATGTAAGCGACTTGCAGACGAAAGACGTTCCCGTAGGCACCGCGAAGGCCGCCTCGCCCGCGATGGTGACGGCGGTGTCTTCTGTGGGAACGGCACCGTCAAGCACATCGCCGACGAGATTCCTGCACACCCAGTTCCCAGGATCGGCGAGATCCGCCGCATTGTCTCCCGCGCCAGTCCAGAGAGCGGTCAAAGGCACGTTGCTGCCGGCGCTCAGGGTCTCGCTGGTGGCGCGCACCCATCCGTAGCGCGCCGCGTCGCGGTCTTCGCCCGCGGTGAGCGCATCGCCCGCGCTCGCGTAGAAACGCCCCGTCACGGCGTCGAAGAGGCCCACCGTGTCGTCTTCCGCCACCGCCGGAACGAACTCGCGCACGGTGCAGAGGGGCGTGGCGAGCTTGAAGGAGTAATACCTGCCCTTCATCGTCTGGTAATACGCGGCACCCATCTTCAAGTTGCGGTAGAGGTTGATCGTCCAGCCGCTTTCGATGAATGACGTCGCGACGAGACCGGAAGCATGACGATTGTCGTCCGCCGTAAACAAGACCGGCGAGAACGTCGCGTGGTGTCGCTCGTTGAGAGTGCATTCGAATGGCCTGTCGTTGTTTCCCGAGACTTCCATGTGCCAGAAGCCGTTGGAGGTAAGGCGGGCAAGGCCGAAGTTTGACTTCTTGTCGCCGGTGCCCATAGCGCCGAACATCCAGTCCCACGTGCCGTTGGCCTCGGTGAGCAGCAGGTCGAAAGTGGCAGTGAGATCGCGGCGCGGCGCGATGCCGGTGTCGATGTGCGAGCCGCCCTGCGAATGCGCGTAGGCGACTTCTCGCGCGTATGGAAGCGAATCGGTCTGAAGGAGGAAGAAGCGGAATTTCGCTCCGGAATCCTTGAACGCCTGCGGAATCGCGTAGTCGTAGGTGGCCGTTTCGGGGGCGATCTCGGCGACCGTCTCGAACTGGGTCCAGGCATGTTTGTCGCCCTCGCCGTCCACAGCGCCCGAGGCGACGCACAGATGGAGATTCCGCGTGCGCCGTCCTCCGAAAGCGAGCGACACCGTTTCGCCGTCGTTCGCGGTCACCGAAAGCGTGGGGGCATCGTTCGCGTCGATCGTCAGCATGTCGCCGAGGCACATTCCCGAGCGGCCGTGCGAGTAGATGCTGCGGATCTCCTCATGCGTCAGGGAGCGCGTCCAGAGTGCGAAATCGTCCACGCCGCCCACGAACTTCTTCCCATAGTTGCCCGTGCCGTCCTGGCCGATGCAGAACGGATAGCCGCTTTTGAGCACGAAGGCGTCGAATGGAGCCGACGCCCAGTTGAGGGTTCCGTCGCTCCGCCCCTGATAGGTCGTGATCACACCTTCGTCGGAGCGCGTGACGACGTAGAGCGTCCAGCGGTCAGAAGCCTCGTAGTCGAATGTGCCGTTGAATTGCCGATTGGAGCCGGAGCCGACATTGAGGACGACGCCTGCCGTCGAAGAATCCTGCTTGCGCGAGGCGCATAGAAGCACGCCTTTGTTTGTGCCTCTGCTCCAGTCCTCGTTTCCGAAGATCGCCGAATCACCCGTCTGAGCGCTCATCTTCACCCAGACCATCGCCGTGAAGCTCTTGTCGCCGCCCTCGAACGTCAGCGCCTCCGTGCCGCCCAGCCGCACATAGCTCCCCGATGGAATGTTGAGATATTTGTCCACAAATCCATTTCCGGTTATGGCCGGAGAGCCGGTGACCGTTGGGACGACTTCGGAATCCTGTACGGCATTTGCCGTGGCTGATTCATTGAACGGCATATAGACGCTGAGGCCGTCGCTCAGGCGCCGCGCGATGTCGGTTACGGCCGCATGGTCGCGCAGCGTCGCGTCGAGCCCCGCGGCCACGGGATCAATCCCGAAGTGGGCGAGTGCGGATGCGGTGATGTCGAAGTTGTACGGCAGCCCCGGCAGACGGCCGGGCGTGATGTCGCGCCCCACGAGGATCACAGGCACTGTGTGCGCCTGCCGCCCTGTCGTCTGCCCGTGCGACTTCGCGTAGCCGCCGTGGTCCGACGTGACCAGGATGAGCCAGTCCTCCTCGTCGAAAGTCGGGCGCGAGCTAATCGCGTCGAGGCAGCCGCCGAGGTAGCCGTCCGAAGTGCTGAGGGCCTCGAGGTAGGCGGCCGAATGCGGATAGAAGCCGCTGCCGTGTCCGCCGGCGTCCGGCATGTCGATGAAGTAGAGCGTCGCATCGGGGGCGTTCTCGGAGGCGAGCAGCTCCGCAAGCGCCGCCGCGTTCCCCTCGTCGCCGTTGTTGAGGAACGTGACGCCGTCCGCCGGACCAAGCCCTGCGTCTTCGCCCCACGAATAGACGAACTGCGCCTTCGCGCCGGCCTTCGCGTCGACGACGCGCTTCAGCCATGTGGGGTACTGCGCGTAGTTGCCGTTCGCGGTCTGGCCGTTCGCGCTCACGCCGTGTTTCGCGGCCAACACGCCCGTTGCGATGGAGACGTGGTTCGGCGCGCTGTTGGGCGCCGCCACAGGCTCTGTCTGGCCGGTCAGGCTCCACGCGCAGCGGTAGCCCGCCTGCCACGTGCCGCTTCTCAGCTTCGCGATGTTCGGCATGTCAGCGGCCTCGACCGCGTCGGCGCGCACGCCGTCGAACATCACCATCAGCACCATCGGGCGGCGAGGCGCGTCCCCGTCGGCCGTGGCCGCACATGCTACAGACGCCGCAAGCGCTGCCATGCCTATCTTGGCAAGAACCGTTCCGCAAAGAGTCTTCCTGGTCTTCATCGTTATTCTGCTCCGTACTATGATTAGCATTTGTTCACATAACAATGATACCATAACTTGGCGCGCGGCGCAAGATGGCCCGCTCTGACGAGCGCATGGGAATGTTGCCACTGTTGCCAGTATCCAGTTCCAGTGGCCAATGCCCAATTGGAAACTGACAACATTGGAACTGGCAACACTTGCACATTGGCAACATATTGAAGACACCTCGCCAACCGATGCGACAAACGGTAGGGCGCGATCGCCGAGCGCGCCGCAATGAAGCGCCGACGCAACATCACCGGCGCATCATTGCGGACGGCTCGGAGAGCCGTCCCTACCGCGCCGCTCTCCCGCGCTGACACTTTCACTTCACACCAGACCTTTCGTTGATGCGCCTGATTGCGGCTTCAGCAGCGAAAGCGCGGCGACTATCACATTTCATAAAATGCGATAGTCGCGGAATGTCGGAAGAATCGCCGAGAAGCCCGACGGAGCCGGTGTCGACGATGTCGAGAACGGCGTCGCGGCGGGGAGAGGAAAGCGCCTTGCGCAGAATAGGCAGCGCCGAGGTGCTGGATGCAGTAGTCAAGGACGGCGGGCGGATGCGCGCCGCCATCGAACATCGCAATCAGCGTCTCGGCGAGACCTTCCACGGGCGTCTCCTGCCTGCGCAGAAGATTCATCACGTCGTTCTTCAGCGCGGCGACGCGCTCCACGCGCATGGCGTCATTTGTCGATGCAAGATAAGCCATCAGCGCGGCGGCATCCTCCTTTGTGAGACTGCGACTGCGCATGATCGAGCGCAGCGCATCATTGCGCGCCTCGTAGCGGTCGGCGGTCGCCGCGTCCTCGCCGCAAACAATCACAACGGCATCCGATACCGCGACAATCTCGCCCTCCGCCACCGGCTCCGACTTCCGCTCCACCGCCTTGATGCGCACCTCGGCGGGTGTCTGCGCCACCGACACTTCCGGCAACGGCACCGGCTGCCGGCGGTTGATGCGTAGCACGACCACAACCGCCGCCACAATCAGCAGCGCAGTCCCGCATAAAGCTATTCTTAGTCTATTCATCTTGCTATTCGCCAGCACAAGCTTCTAAGAGTCAGCTCCTATCATGACGGAGTTTTGCCAAGTAAACAACTATTACTAGCAATTGCAAAACAACAATGGCAGAAACATACTGCCACCAAGACAAAGTGACAGTACCAAAGATAGTATGTACCATTATGAAGGTCGGTGTCCTAGTCCAAAAGCTATCGTTTATAACGTCCTCCCTTGGACTATCCGTCATACCACGGAATACCGTTATCAGAAGTTGGACAACCTCCAATTCTACAAAAACAATAAAAACAACGTACAAAGTACAGAATAATTTTTTAATCATATTTATTTGCCGAGCCACCACAGTTGTGCTTGTTTACATGGTGCATAAGAGTCTTTAGCTTGCATGCCGAAATGTCCACATTTGTACATGCATGAATACCTTGCTCCTTCGAATGCGGGCTTCACTTCTAGAACCAATTCACACACTCCATAACATGTACATTCTACTCGAAATAAATACTGTTCACATTCAGAAAATGATGTTTTAAACCCTTTAAAAGCAGCCTTTTTACTACAACCAGTCCGGCACCTGAGTGAATCACAAGCACCGCAAGGACGCCGCAAAGATAGTCCGATATAATCAGTACCGTTCTGCAACTGATTATATAGAAACTGATATGATGATGACTTATGGTTGACTCTCTTTGGCGATTGAATTTTAAAGAACGCAAGTTCATAAGCAGGGTCTAAACACAACCACCTTCCAACCGTTAGTCCATAATGTCGATAATTGTAGTAAACCGTCGCCGTTTCATCCTCTACATGCTCGCTTGAGAAACGCCAAGGGTTATTCGTAGCAAAAGTTCCGCGCCGGGCTATGACTGCGCCAAAAGGAGCGTATTCGTAGTGGGCAGAGACATCGCCGTCAGACGCGACAATTTCGCTCACGTTCTTGTTGCCGTCGTGTGTGTAATATGCGGCAGAAGCATCGTAGTACCACACAAGCGGACGAGTCGCAATCGGCTCAGTAGGATCCCAAATGAAAAGTTGTGAATTGGTGAAAGAGTGTTCGAAGTTGGCTATCTGCAGATATCCGTTGTAGACAAACCACTGGTTGTTCTTGGTGATACGTCGTCCCATGCGGTCGAAGGACATTACGATGTTGGTTGCCGCGGACTGCGTGCCGCCTGTCCAGAGGACTGGCCTGTTCTCGCCGTTGTATTGAACTTGCCAAATGCCTGTTGAGGTCTGGATCAGCGTCTGGTTGCCGTCGTCGTCGAACTGGGGGAAGAATCCATCACACAGAGTCACAGAGGCACAGAGGTTGGAGATTAGGGTGTACTGGTTGAGGCTGTTGGCGGTGTAGGTGCGGTTGGTGGTGATATCTGTCGAGGTGATGCGGTTGCCGATGTCGTCGTACTGGTAGGCGTATTCGAGGATGGCCGGCACGGAGGCCGGCCCTCCCAGCTTGGTGGCGGAAGTTAGCTCGTTGCGGACGTTGTAGCCGTAGGCGTCGGTGCGGGATTCCGACATCGCCGAGCCGGAGCGGGCGATCTCGATTCGCCGGCCCGCCGCGTCGTACGTGTAGTCGTACTGCGAGATGACGTCGGTGGGCGTTGCGTTGCGAACCTGCAGAAGCTGGTCGTTGGCGTCGTATGTCCATGATGCCGTGAGGCCGTTGGGGTAGGCGAGCGAGGATTTGAGGTCGCTGCCGGGGAGATAGGACCAGGTGAACGGAACGTTGGAGCCATTTGCAAGCATCGTGGCGATGCGGCCAGTAGCGGCATCGTAGCCGATGGTGGTCTGCCTCTGCGGCGCGCTGGGGGCAGCGCGCCCTACCAAGCTGTATCCCGCAGTGCGCCCATAGGCGTCCCAGTGGCGGATGATGGTGTTTTCGCCTGCGACGCCAATTAGCGTCTCGTTCGTCAAGGAGCCAGAGTCGTCGTAGCGGAAGGTCGTGACGCCCGCCGCGTCCACCGCGTTAGTCTGCCTGCCCATCGCGTCGTAGATGAGCGTGACCGTGGGAGTGCCGTCGGAATACACCGTGTTCGTCAGGCTGCCCCAGCCGTCGTAGGAGTAGTCGGTGACTATGCCACGCGCCCAGATGCGCTGCGACAGCCTGCCGTCGGGCGTGTAGTCGTACTTCGGCCCCTTGCCGTCCGCATACACCTTGTTCGTCATGCAGTTGGAGGCTTCGTCGTAGCGCCATGTGGTGACGTCGCCGGAAGTCGGGCCAAGGGACTCGTTCCGGTACGTCGTCATCGTGGTCTTGTTGCCGAAGACGTCGTACGTGTAGCGCACGGGGTACGTCGCTCCGCCCTCGTACGTCCTGCGTCCACGAAGGTCGTACTCATAGACCACGGCGTTGCCCAGCGGATTCGTGACCACCGAAAGATTCCCATATTGGTCGTACGCGTAGGATGTGCGGTTGCCGAGGGCGTCGATCGAAGCGGCGCGCAGGCCAAGCGCGTTGTACTCGGTGCGCGAGGTGTTGCCTCGTCCGTCGGTGTGCGAGACCTGGCGGTTGAGCGCATCGTACGCGTATGTGTCGACAACGCCGGAGACGGAGACTTCGCGCACGCCGTCGCCGTAGCGCAGCGTCGTCTCCGCGACGTTCGTGGCGTACGGAACGCGACGATGGCGCGTCACGATGTTGTAGCCCACGGTCGTCCATGTCTCCGTGGCGTTGCCGCGCTCGTCGGTGGCGACGGCGCGCGAGGGATTCGCGGCGGTCAGTCCCGTCAGCTGGCGCGCGGTGGAGGTGACGAGCGGCGCGATCGAGGCGTCGGAGCAGGAGACGGTGTTCGTCTCTGTAAGCCAGACCTGACCGTCGAGCATGACATAGCGCACATCGACGGCGGAACGGCGCCACTCCGTTTCGGCCGGCACGGAGGCCGGCCCTCCCTGCGGCGCGCCGGGGACGCCCGCCCCTACCGTGCGCGTGGAGGAGATGCGCTCGCCGAGGGAGTCGTAGGCGTATTCAACCATTGGCTTGTGGTCGGCAGTGATGCGGACGAGGCGGCCGTAGGAGTCGTATTCATAGACGGTCGCGAGAAGCGCGCCGCGGAATCCGCTGCGCTCCTCGCGTACCGTCTGGCCGAGCATGTTCTCGTACGTCGTCGTGAAGCGCGGCGAAGCGATGGTCTCGCCGCTCGCCGTCCTCGTCCAGCGGGTGCCGTCCGAAAGAATGCCGTATGTCGTGAACTCCGGCGTCACCGCGGTGCCCGTGACGGAAAGCGTGTCGCCGTCTGCATTGCGCGTGACGACGCGGGTTGAGGTGTTGGGATTGTGGACCGTGACGGTGCGCCCGTCGTCGCTGTATTCGGTGCTCGTGGTGTTGCCCAGAGCGTCAATCCTGGAGACGACGCGGCCAAGCGCGTCGTACGCCGTGCGCGTCACGGGGAGGCCCACGTTGGCGGTCTCGTTCGTGCGCCACGTGGCGGTCTCGCGTCCGAGGCCGTCGTACTCGTGGCAGGTCGTGAGCCATGCGACCTCCGTCATGTCGATGGGGATCAGTCGAGACGACGCCACCATGCGGTCGTCGTCGTCGTACTCCCATGTCGTGGCGGAGCCGTCGGGACCTGTCTCGGAGATCTTGTGGCAGCAGTCCCATTCGGTCGTGGTGGCCTGCCCCGCGAGGTTCTCGCGGCGGATGACCTTCCCCGCCGCATTGTAGGTGCGCAGCTCGCGCGCCACCGCGCGCCACTCGCCGCCGACGTACGCCTCCGTGCGCGTCTCCACGGTCTCGCCGCGCCCGTTCGTCAGCGTGAAGTCGCGCGTGGTCCGGCCCTCCACGGGGGCGTCGGCGGACTCGTGCAGATGCGTCACCTTCTCCGTCCAGACGCCGCCCTCCATCGAATAGCCGTACTCGTCCACTCTGCCGTCCTCGCGGCGGATGCGGCTCACGCGCCCGGAGGCGGGCCAGCCGGAGAACTCGGGATAGAACGTCGTCACCATGCGCAGCGCCCCGGCCGCGCCGTACGCCGCGCCCTGCGAGGCCGCGCGCTCCACCACGTTCGAGAGCTCCGCGTAGAGGAAGTACGTGCGCTCCGCCTCCACGCCGCCGACCGTCCTCACGACCGTGCGGGGACGCGAATCGGCCGGAGCCGCCGGAACGTCCTCGTCCGCCAGGGGCGCGTAGGAGTACGTAGTCGTCTCCGCCATCATGCCCGGGCCGGAGCGCGTCTCGGAGGCCACGCGGCCCTCGGAATCGTATGCGTACTCGATCTGCAGCCCGCTCTGGCGCCTCTCCGTCTGCACAAGCCCCTTCCCGTTGCCGCTCGTGTAGTATGTCCACCGGGTGGAGTTGGTGACGCCGCCGAAGCCCTCTACCCTGTTCGTCATCGCGAATCCGGAGTCGCCGTTCCAGGCGTAGCCCGACTCGGTGCGGGATAGAAGCGCGCCGCCGAGCCGCACCGTCCTCGTCGCCACCGCAAGTCGCTCGTCCTCGACGTATATCCCCCTCGCGTCCTCGAGACCGGACGGCGCCGTCATCGTCCAGTCCCTCCGCCCGTACTCGAAGAGCCAGCGCCGCTCCTCGCCGCCGCCCTTCTTAAGGAACACCTCCACCTTCCGCCATCTGACGTTCTCCGCCCGCACTCTCAGGCGCATCAGAGGCTCGCCGGACGGGACGGCGTACAGGCCGCCCGCGCCCCTCACGGGAGTACCGGTGAGCGCGTGCACCGTGAGGTCGTAGCCCAGCCAGTCTGCCGTGGGCGCTATGTCCACCAGGCGCGAGGGCGTGAGCATCTGGCGGACGCCCGACGTACCGTACACCACATCGACGCCCATGTCGGCGGGGGTTACCGTCACGCCGCGCGCGTCCGTGCACGAGACGAACGAGCCGAGGTGCCCGTCCAGCGCGCCGAGCGCGCGGAACCGGCGGCGCGTGCCGTCGCCCGGGTAGAGGTCGTAGTACGTTGGACTTGCGGTCGTCGCCGCGCCGTCGGCGTCAACCATCACGAGGCGCGAGGCCGTGCGCCTGTGCGCGCCCGGCTCGGGGCGCGCGGTGGCGGAGCCGTTGTGGAAGCGGTAGCGCACGGCCTCGCCGTTGGGATGCATCATCGTGACGAGCGCGGGGGTCTCGTTGTCCGACAGGTTCTCGCTGCCGAGCCGCCTGAAGGCGTAGCCGTCGATGACGGGGAGAAGCGAGGACTGGCTGAAGATGTCGACGGCGTCCGCGTCCGCGAACGCCTTCACCGCGCACGGGGCGGAGCCGCTGGACGGCGCGCCCTCGCCGG
>Ga0310695_10008794_pt1 | contig 15443 bp, 11 predicted proteins | sample RumenRJG_04DNA_FD_203882 | JGI IMG/M metagenome (GOLD analysis project Ga0310695, IMG submission 203882) | Bovine rumen microbial communities from Lethbridge, Alberta, Canada - RJG_04 (v2) (version 2) | ecosystem: Host-associated > Mammals > Digestive system > Stomach > Rumen | place: Canada...
TACCAGTATGTTGTCCGTACAAAGTCAAAGGTGAAGAAAGGAAAACTTTTGATTGTCCATTAGTTTTTGCGGTGAGGGCATTGATATGAATAAGTTTATTGGAATTACAGCTTTTTTGGCTGCGATGTTTATGGTCTCGGGCTGTGCTGGCGAACGTCAGGGGCTTGTTTGTGAAGAAATTGAGTACCGTTTGAACACGTTGTCGTATTCTCCGGACCAGCGTGCCTATATGGAAGAAGAACTCCGTACATGCCGTAGTGAAGAGGCCCAAAAGAAGAGCGCATCGACTGAGTCTAAATCGAGCATTTACGAGCGCTACGCGAATACGGATGGAACCAAGGTGGATTCTGCGAATGTCGAGGTTCCCGTTTCAAAGTTGCTGCAGGATTCTTCCGAAGAAAAGACGACGAGCATTTACGATCGTTACAAGTCTGTCGAGGCTGACAAGTAATGCCTACTATAACGACTCTTGCGGGCAATCCGTTTGAACCGGACTTGCCCAAGCGCCTGCTTTCTATCGCAGGCGAAATCCGTGAAGCCGGCGGCCGCGCATTCCTGGTGGGCGGCTGGGTGCGTGATGCGCTTCTCGGCAAGGATTGCCGCGATTACGATGTCGAAGTTTACGACCTCACGCAGGATGAACTTGTCCCGATTTTAAAGAAGTATGGCCGCACAAATCTTGTGGGCAAAGCGTTTGGCGTGATTCATTTGGCGATGAAGGGCCTCTCGCTCGATTTCTCGTTCCCGCGTACCGAGAGCAAGGTTGGCTATGGCCACCGCGGTTTCGTGGTGCATACGGATGAAAAGCTCTCGTTCAAGGAAGCGGCGCTCCGCCGTGACTTTACGATCAATGCGATGGGCATGGAACTGCCGGAACTCACGCTTTGCGACCCGTACGGTGGCATTGACGACTTGAAAAAAGGCTTGCTGCGCCATGTGGGGCCTGCCTTTGTCGAAGATTCGCTCCGCATTCTGCGCGGTGTGCAGTTTGCAAGCCGCTTTGCGCTTAGGCTTGCGCCCGAGACGGTTGAACTTTGCCGTACGCTTTCGCTTGAAGACCTTTCTATCGAGCGCTTGTTCGAAGAGTTCAAGAAGTGGCTGTTGAAGCCGGGCAAGCCGTCTCTTGGCTTGCGCGCATTTTTGGATATCAGGCTGAATGAATTTTTCCCGGAGGTTTTACCGCTGCGTGGCTCCTGGGAAGACCTGGGCGAGATGCTCGACAACATGGAGGGCTTGCGCAGGAGCTTTGTGAATGTGAGTGCTGAAGCGGCTGGTGGAGCTGTTGGTGACGCCAAGTGCGCACCGCTTTCGGACGATCAGGTGATGGAATTTGCGTTTGCCGCGTTCCTCAGCGGGAGTGCCGATACTTCTCTCAAGTTCCTCGAACGCATTACGAACGAATCGCACTTGGTCAAGAATGTCCCGGCGCTGCTTGCGGCATTTAAGACGCTCGATTATGCGATTGTAAGTGATGCGCCGGCGCTTCGCCGCATGGCGGTGAAGCTGGGTGGCCTAAAGCTGTTGTGCCTGCTTGTGAAGGCCACCCCGCGTAAATATTACGCGGCCGCCGGCGCCCCGGAATTCCCGGAACGGCTTTGGCAAGCCGCCGCAAGTCTTGATTTGCTCAATGCAGCTCCGCAGCCCTTCCTCATGGGCAAAATGCTTATGGATCTGGGATTCAAGCCGGGCAAGCAGATGGGCGAAATCATCAAGCAGAGTTTTGAACTCCAGCTCGATGGCAAAATCAAGAACGCCGAAGAAGCAATCAAGTGGGTCCGGAGTCAGACGAAAGAACGGCTCTAACGAGCCTACAGACGAGAGGGCTTTAAAAATCTCTCGTCTTTCGTCTCTAGTCTCTCGTCTAAATTATTTCCATCTAAACATTCCCGAGATTCCTGCGGGGACGCAGAACACGATCATCGGGATCTGGATAAGCTCTACAGGCAAGAACGCGAGCATGCGGCGCTTGGACTTGAGCTTCCAGGAGGCGATGCTTAAGAATACAAAGTCCACGACAATCTTGGGCAGAATGCTGAACACGCACCACTGCCACGGAAAGTCGAGGAATATAGCGCACCATGGACTCACGAACATCCAGATGTAGTACGTGTAAATGAGCGTGAGCAAAAGGATGTACGATTTGCTTTCGTAGTTTGTGCCGTTGCTGCTCCAGCGGGCGCGCTGGTTGAAGAGCTGCTTCCACGTGTGTACCGGAGCGGTCTCGATCACTGCATCCTTGTCGAGATTGTAGCAGACCTTCGTTCCCGGGATTTTCATCATCTTGTGGATGAGCATATCGTCGTCGCCGCTCGAAAGGTTGATGAGGTCTCCGAATCCGCCGACTTTAAAGAACAGGTCCTTCTTGTATGCAAGGCAAGCCGCACTTGCGACAATTGGGCGGCCAAGGCTAAAACCTGCCGCTTCCATCGCGGTGTAACCGAGCGTTTCGAGTTTCTGGTAGAGGTGCGGCATCGAACGTGTGCCGTTGTTCTGTTTTGGCCCTTGTACAATGCAGATGCCATCGACAAATCGCCCGGCCATGGCGGTGATCCAGCTCTTGCGCGGGATGCAGTCCGCGTCCATCGTCAAGAGCACTTCGTTTTTTGCAATCTTGAAGGCGCTTTCGAGCGCGCGTTTCTTGGGGCTTGCGATTTGCGGTAAATCCTGCGGGAGGCTCAAAACGCGGAATCGCGGGTGCGTGGCGGCAAACTTTTCGAGAATTTCGCGTGTGCGGTCGGTAGAACGGTCATCGACGCAAATCACTTCCCATTCGCCAACGTAGTCCTGGGCTGCGACCGCTTCGAGTGTGCGTTCGGCAAATTCCTCTTCATTTCGCATCGGGATCACGACCGAAACACTCGGGGTTGCTTTGGGGCCTTTATAGCGATGCGTCTTTAACAGTCCTACTATGAAGAATAGGAACAGTAGCGCATAGAGCGCAGTCAGGCATGCGAGAATAATGCCACCCATGCGTTTAAATCTAGAAAAATCAAAATAATGAATTTTAGTTACTAGTTCTGAGTTACTAGTTACTAGAATGTTTTTACTAAATTATTGCTAGTAACTATTGACTACTAACTAGTAACTGCGCCACCGGCGCCCCTGTCTACTTCTAACTTCCTACTTCTTACTAATTATGCTTCATCCATCCGCTTTTGTTCATCCTTCCGCAAAAATCCACGAGTCTGCTATTATTGGCCCCTGGTGCGTTGTCGATGAAAATGCGGAAATTGGCGAAAATGTGGTGCTCGAATCGCGAGTGCGCGTTTACGGTGGAGTGACCATCAAATCAAATACGCACGTTTACGATGGGGCAATCCTCGGGGCGCCTCCTCAAGACCTCAAGTACGCAGGCGAGCCGACGCATCTTGAAATTGGCGAAAATTGCATCATCCGCGAATACACGACGCTCAACCGCGGCACGGTCCAGGGCGGCGGTTGCACATGCATTGCCCCGCGCGTCCTCATCATGGCTTACGCCCATGTGGGGCACGACTGCCAAATTGGCGAAGGGGCGGTCATCGCTAACGGATGCCAGCTCGGCGGCCACGTGCGCATTGGCAAGTTTGCGACTCTCGGCGGCACTACGGCGGTGCAGCAGCGTAACCAGGTGGGCGCCTACGCTTTCGTGGGCGGTACACTCAAGGTCGATTACGACGTTCCTCCGTGCAGCCGTGCATTTGGGAACCCGCTTCGCTTTGCATCCCTCAACCTCCATGCGCTCCGCTTGCATGCAGATGAATTCCCGCCCGAACGCATTGCGTTTTTCGAGCGCGCTTTCCGAGAACTTTACCGTAGTAAGCGCCCGGCCGCCGAAGTTATCGAAGAACTGAAAAAAGGCCCGGAACCTCTGTTCCAAGCCTTCTTTGACGAGCGCTGGGGCGGTTCTCTCGTCCGCCCGTGATTTTTTTGCGCTTTTGCGCATTTTTTTCTAGAAAATGAGTGCCTGCGGGAATCCCGTGTGCCACTTTTCGGAACCTGGGTCGTAGGCGTCAAATCCGCCTGTGTAGCTAAATCCCCAGTAATGGAACGACATTCCGCGGGAGATGGCTGCCTTGGCTGCTGCGTTTGCCCATTCAGCCTTGCCTTCGCTGCTAGGGCCATTTCCGTCTTCCCAATTGCAGGGGCTAACGTCTCCGCCGGCAACGCCGAATTCACCCATGTTCAGCGGAACGTGGTCTGTGCCGTTGATATCGGGATAATATTGCTTGGCGAGGGTGGCGTAGCTGCTCAGGTCGGTGCTGGCGGTAATGGATTTGGCATTATCGCCCCTGCATGCGTTCCCGTGCATGTTGCCTTGATGGGAATACTGGAACGGTTCGTAGTAGTGTCCGCTAAAGATGATGTTTCCGTCAGGCGGCAGCTTCATCTTGTCGATATCATAGAACTTGGCGCCGTGAAGCGCTTCGAACATGATAGTCTTGTTCGGGGCGTGTGTGCGAATGACATTGTAGGCGTCGAGCATCAGCTGGTTGACGAGATCGACATTGGGGATCACCGGCTCGTTCAGGATTTCGAGCACGATCATGTCGTCGGGGAAGACGTTCATCGCGGTTGCAACTTGTGCCCACAAGAGAAGGAAGTGGTTCTTTTCTTCTTCGAATTTTGTGGCGTCGTATTTGCAGCCTCGATCCTTGTGTCCGCCACCGGCGCAGTTTAGTTCCACATAATGGTGGAAGTTCACGACAACGGCAAGCCCGTTGGCGATAGCGAGATTGATGTCTTCAATGACTCCTGCAAGGCGCTCCGGGTCTACAGTGTGGGTGGAGTAGTCCGAATTGTATTGCCAGCGGACCGGAATACGCACCGAGTTGAAACCGGCTGCCTTGATGATGGCGAAATCCACGTCGCGGATGGGGTTGCTCCAGGCTGCATCGTCACGGCCGTCGGAATCCCAGGAGTTGCCCAGGTTGATGCCGCGCCCGAGAATCGCGTTCATGTACCTGCCGCGAGTGTAGTCTACAGGAACAGCTGAGCTGCTGTTGCTTTTAGGTGTAGAACGCGGTGGTGCGGTTCCGTTGTCGCATGCGCAAAGGAGACATCCGATTGCCATTGCGGAAAGAAGCTTTTTAAACATGGTAACCCCCAAAAATTGGTGTCTTGCTTATAATACCTGTTCTCAAAATCTATATAAATCAAAAGCTAGAAAAATAAAAACATGCTTATCTTATGTTTACGCCTGAATCCAGTGTGACAGCTGTCAAAAAATTAATTTGTAAACATTCTTAAACATTACAGATCTAAAAAATTTCGTTTACGCTTGAGTCCAGCGTTTATGTGGCTTGGGTGGCGGTATTTCGTTGATGTATCATGCTTTGCAAAGCCTTTTTTGCAAAACGGGTAATCGAAATTACAAAAAAACAAGCTATATTGTAGACGATCCGAATTTGGAGATTTGTACCTATTATGAATGGAAACTTAAAAAAAGCCATTTGGAAGTCCGCTCTAGCAGCGATGCTTCTTGCTTCGTCTTCTTTTGCTGGCTACGGTTTTAGCGATTATCGTGACCGTGACCAGTCCCACTTTGTCATGAAGGATCCTAAGCCGTTCCGTCCAGACAAGGAAGTTGTCACCGTTGTCATGCGTGAAGCAATTCCGCGTGGTGGTGGTTACACCTATCAGTACCCGCGTGAAAACCCTGAACCGGTACTCACGGATAAGTACGCTATGGAAGGTGCACTCTCCATGGAAATCGAACTTATCGCAAGCGACTATTCCGGTGTGGCAATCTGTATTGCCGGTTCCGTGGACCTGACTCCGTATTTAGAAGAAGGTGTTCTCGAATTTTGGCTTAAAGGTGCCCAGGGTGGCGAAAACGCCTTGTTCGTGCTCGTTGACGATGGCGTGAAGAGCAACGGCGAATCCCTCCAGGTGAAGCTCCGCTCTAAGAGCCTTGGTGAAATTACAACAGAATGGAAGCACTTCAGTATTCCTCTGAAGCTCTTCGGCAATACCGGTGTCTACTGGGATGCAAAGAACACGCGCGAAGTGATGCTCCCGTTCGCATGGTCCAACTTCAAGGGCTTCCGTCTTGAAGTCCGCAAGGATGAAAACGAATCCTTCAAGGTTTGGATTGACGATATCGTGATTAAGAAGCATGGCAAGCCGTACGAAGGCCCGGCTCACTATCCGTTCCGCAACGAGATTTAAGAGGATTTTATGCGCAAAACAGTTTCTTCCCTTTTATTAGCGTCTAGCCTCGGTGCTGCGTGGGCTCTTCCTCCGCAGTTGCAGATTGATTCCCTGAATGCGTCGTTGGATACCCTTTCCGGCAACATGGAATCCACACTCCTGGGTAAGGACGATCTGCCACTGGCAGTCTCCGGTTACATGGCTTTCCGTTTGAAGAATTTCCACTATTCCGAACAGAGTCCCTGGGTCCGCGATGACATGGCTCGCACAAGCGTTGACGCTATCTTGAACGTGAACGTCGTGGCCATGCCGAACTCTTACATTACGTTGTTTACCAATTTGATGTTCCCGTTCGACTTGAGTGGCATTTATACGAATTACCTGGCCAAACACCCGACAAAGGCCCCGGGTAACTATGATGAACGCGTCTTATTTGACCATTCTACCGACTACTATGCATCGACCATCAACGAGGAATTGAATGCCGGTGTCGATATCCGTGCCGGTGTGTTCGGTGCCTATGTTACCGCAGGCGGTGTTATCTGGGCCAATGCTTCTCCGCTTACCATGTGGGAACGCGAAACGAACCCGCGTTTCGTTTGGCAGTATGAACTTTTCGAAGACGAAAAGACCGTTTCTACCTACTATAAGGAAAAGGCATTCAAGCCGGTCAAGGAAGGTGGTCGTGCATTCTGGACGAACCGCTCCTTCGGTGGTGTCTTTGCCAACATCTATCAGCTCCCGTATGACTTGAAGGCTCAGTTCCTTGTATCGCAGCCGGCGGATGCCGATGTCGGTACTCGCGATGGTCTCCGCATGTACGGTGGTCAGCCGGGCGAACTTGAAATGACGGGCGGCTTCGATTTGCGCGGTTCCGTTCTTCATGGTCGTGTTGCCAAGGAAAAGATTGCCGACAATCTGACCGTTGGCGTGAACTACTTGGGTGTCGTGTTTGACGATGCTATCATCTACGAACCGAATTTCAGGTCTGAATGGAATAAGAGCCGCAGAGGTACTCCTGTTCTTCTCAATACCCATGTGGCTTCTGTCGATGTTAAGGGCAATATCACTCCAAAGCTCTTCTTGATGGCCGATCTTGGTATCAGCATCACGGATTCCTCTGTTTACTATAAGACTCCTGTTGTGGACATTTCGACAGGCGATACCACAGATGTCTACACCAGTGCCTCGAAGGAGTCCAAAGTTGCATGGCCGAAGATTGGTCTCTATGTAAAGGCACAGAGCAAGTATGTCGAAGGCTGGCCGATGACTGCAGAACTCGTGTTCTTCCAGCCGGGTTTCTACTCTCCGTATTCTCTTACCAATCCGTCCCGCTTCCCGGGCTGGCGCAAGGATGAAACCTACCTCAACGCAGGTGCACTTCGCTACTCCCCGAACATGGCCGGTATCAACTTCAAGTTGGAACCGAGCTTCAACCGCGGCTACTTTGACTTCCAGTATGCCCAGCACCGTCAGATCGAAGCCGGTCAGGACGTGATCGCTTTCAACTACCGTTTGAACGGCCGCAACATGTGGGAAAGCACCAACTCCTGGACAAAGCATAAGCCGCTTTTCGTGGCTGATTCTGGTAACAGTTCTAATCCTGGTTATATTAGCCGTGCCGGCGCTAATAAAAGTTCTGACGATGGCATCAAGATGTACCGTCAGCGCGGCGGTCTCTATGGTGGTACCTGGGAATTGTGGGAATCCTTCGCTGCCTACGACAATGGCGAACAGGCTTCCAAATTTGAAGTCCCGAAGCATGCCAAGTGGTCTTCCTACATCTCCTTCATGGGCGGTTACGATATCGGCCACTGGTTTGGTACCGACCGTAATATCATGATGACCGCATTTGTGGCTCTTTCCGGTATTTCAACATCCTTTGCTCCGATTGCTGTTTCCGAAAAGCAGTCCAACATGCTCACGACGAGCTTCTATGGCCAGTTTGAACCGACTATCGCTGTGACGCCGACCTTCCATATGGTGGGTATCCTCGGTCTTGAAACATTCAGGTCCGAAAAGGCATATGCGATGTATCGTGTTGGTAACGGCTTGAATAAACAGGAAGGTAAAGGTTTCTACTACGAAGCTAGTGATGTCTACTTCAAGAAGGCCCCGATCAACTACAAGGACTTCGCCATTGGCTTAGGCTTTGACTGGGACTTCTCTGACCGCGTGGGTCTCCACTTCCGCTACAAGTTCATGACGCACTCTGATGAAACTGTTCCTGACAATGATTGGCATTCCCATTACATTGCTGCCGAAACAAAGGCCTGGTTCTAAGGGAGGATGCTAAAGATGAATATGAAAATGAAAAGAATTTTAATCGCCCTTCTTACTGCTTCGGTTGCTGCATCGGCATCTGCTGTTGCTGACAATCAAAAGGCCTTGCAGGCCAAGGCTGATAGCGCCAATGCCAAGCGTGGTGTTGAAATTGGCGGAAGCATCCGTGCAGTTGCCCAGCTCTCTAGTTTCTCGACAGATCAGGACCCGACGGGCCTCAACAAGTTCCCGGATGTGGAACGCAACGAATTTGTCACGGCCGACCTGAGCTTTGGCTTCCGCCCGTATGAAACGGTCCGCGCTAACGTGATTATGCGCCTTGGCGGCGGTATGCAGGAATACTTCGCTGCTGCAGCCAAGACTCTTGAAGCCAAGTGGCTCAATGTCGAAGGCAATATCGGCAAGAATTTTTACTGGACGGTCGGTGATTTCCGTCAGGAACTTACTCCGCTTACGATTTACAACCCCGGTATCGACATCATGTATGAACCGACGGTTTTCGCTCGCAAGCGTCACATGGCCGAAAAGGAACAGCTCCTCGAAGGTAACAAGCGCAACCTCCAGGGCGCAAACCTCCAGTTCCGCCAGGAAATCGACCCGATGGTGGGCGAAATTCGTGCAGAAGCTTTCCTTGCCCGTGTAAATCGCGTGTCGGTTCTCGACTTTAGCGGTGCCGAAGGCAATATCCTTCCGAACGATTCCCTTGCAGGCTATGCAACGTCCCTTGCAGCCAATACGGACAAGTGGCTTGTGGGTGGCAATATCGAGCTTTTGCCGATGCAGAAGAATATTATTGTCGGCGTGACCCCGATGTTCATTTTCGACAATGAAAATTCCAAGACGTACACCTACCGCCATTTGATGAGTCGTGGGGCCAAGCCGAACGAATTTAAGCCGGACGAACTGTATGATATAGATGGTGTGCCACAGTCGGGTCTTTATGTGCGTCAGGAAATCAACCCGGATGTTGGACCGCAGAACACGCTCGTCCTGAGCGCACGTGTGGGTGCCGACGTGGCAGGTATCATGCAAAACAAGAACCTCACTCTTGATCTTGTGGCTGAATACGCCATGTCGATCAACAAGAAGAAGATTCTTGGTGCCGCAGATCCTGTATCGGGTGTGGTTCCTGTCATCGAAGAAAGCGAGAATGGCTCTGCCATCCTCGTGAACTTGAACGCAGGCTACAAGGTGGATGACAGCTGGAGTGCTGGCATCACCCTTGACGTGGTTCGCAACGATGAAAAGTGGTTCAATAACCTCGCGCAGTCCCCGAGCTTCTTTGCACAGCGCGTGTTGAACTCCGATAAGGATGGCAACACGGTCAAGTACGGTGTCAATTCACCTCTCTACTCGACCTTTGATGCTTTGTATCACTATTCTCCGAAGTTTTCTCCGATTTCACGTGAACTTCAGACAGATGACAATGCATTCAGGGATGGTCAGACCGAAAGCTATAACATCGCTCCGTACAACAAGAACTCCTGGGGTTCCAATGTCTATGCCAAGGAACAGCTCGCCCTTATCAACATGATGATGGATCCGGCTCTCCAGCTTGTTTTGCCGAACGGCCTTGCTACTGCAAATCGCATGGGTGTTCGCGCTCTTATCAAGGGCGACTGGCAAGAAAAGGTCGAAGCTCAGGCTCTTGTGAGCGTCTTTAACCAGGTGAAGAGCGAATTCGAAGGTATTGTAGACAAGGTCTCCTACATGGAATTCGGTGGTGGCGCCAAGGCCGACATCGCAAAGATTGCTGGTCTCAGCAAGCCTGCTGAATTTGCCGCTTCTTACAAGCATTCCGAAAGCACGACCAACATGGTTAGTGGCCTCTCTGGAACGCTCAAGAGTGACTTCATCAATGTGGGCGGCTCGTTCCAGTTCTTGCCGCGTGTAGGCTTTACGGCTGGCTTCCAGATGATCAATACCGACTACGGTTCTATACTCGGTAGCATTGAAGGTATCAATCCTAACGTCGGTCTTGATGTACCTCTCGTAAAGAGCAAGCAGATGCAGTGGATGGTTGGCTTTGACTACACGGTTGCAGATAATGCATGGCTCGCCATCAACTTCGGCATGATCAATGTTACAAACGACTATAACACCGCTACTCTGGGTGCAACAACCCGCAACTTGCCGGATTACTTCAGCAAAACCACGAAGGGTGATGGCGCAACGGGTGTGTACCAGCATAAGTTTAGTCAGTCTGTTTTTGAAGCTTCCATTAATGTGGAATTTTAATGGGAGGTAACTAGAATGAATTTCAATATGAACATGCGCAAAATTTTACTGACCTCCGCAATCGCATTCTCGGCTGCATCTGCATTTGCCGCCGATAACCAGGCTGAGGTTGTTTCGCAACAGAAGTCCCTGTTGGAAAAGTTGGATTCTCTCAGCGCTGCTGTGTTGGGCTTGAAGATTAACGGTACGGCAAAGGCTGGCGCCCTCGCTTCCTTCTCGTCTTCTGACCAGTACACTGCGGAATCCCCGACGCAGGAAAATCAGGCCTTCACAGATGTGAACCTGCGTTTGACGGCACGTCCGAGTTCTGAGACCATGGTTGATGTCCAGTTGCGTTTGCATAAGGACTGGCAGAGCGCTTACGACGAAAACAACAATCCGGTGATTGGCCACTGGTTCAGCTACGACGGTACAATCCTGAATAAGCATGTTGACTTTAACTTGGGTTACATGCGTGTGGGCTATACCCCGTTCACCATTTACACGCCGCAGACCGAAATCCTCCAGGAACCGGAGATCTTTGTAGAAAAGCGTCGCGAAGCTCTTGAAAAGCGAAACCTCGATACGACCAGCCGTCGCCTTTTGCAGGGTCTCAACGTCGCTTACCAGAGCGGTAGCGTGGGTCCGGTCGATAACATTACCGCCCAGCTTACGGGTGCTCGTCTCCGCAATACGGCTAAGAAGCTCGACCAGGTGTTCTTTGACTTCGACTTTTCTGACCGCTACCTCCTCGGTGGGCGTGTCGGTGCCGATGCCTATGGGGCGCACCTTGGTGTGAACTATGTCAATCTCCTTGACCGCAAGCTAACTCGCCGTTCTAGGCCAATTCAAGCTTCCGATACTGTTTATTACGATAATAACATGGTTCTTTCTGTGGATGCATCTTTTGATTCCAAGAAGGTGCTCCCGGATCTCCCGGTGACTTTCGGTTTCAACGGCGAATTTGCCATGTCCAAGTGGTCGGTAAACCGTGATTACCTGAAGGATGAAAGGGAGCATTCCTATAAACTCGTTTCTGGTGACGTTAATGGAAAATCTGTTGTTTACCTCCAGGACTATTATGTGTCGATTAGATCTAAATCGCTTCTTGTGAACGAAGAATACCGCGACGAAGATGGCAAGAGCATCTATGCTGATGTCTTTGTGAAGGGCGATATCCAGGATGTTGACTTCAAGGTCAATGCCGGTTACCTCCAGACGGATTCCAATTTCTGGTCTGAATTAGCTTCTTCTCCGGTTTATCAGGGCCGTTCAACGATTCTCAATGCTAACGCTCTTTATGCCGAAGGCTCCTATGAATCGATGATCATGTCCACGTTCGGAGCCTCTAGCCTTGAAAATCTCTACTTCAATGTCTACAACTCTACGACATTGCAGGCGACGAACTTGATGACTTCGCAAAGCAAGAACATTTTTACGGACAACGACGAAAGCGAATATTTGTTTGGACGTTTGAACAACAACTACAAGAACGGCCACTTCTACCGCAATGGTTACACGGGCAATACCGCAAAGAAGCTCGAACTTGATCCGTTGATGGTTCTTGATCCGTCTGTGGGTCTTGCCTTGCCGTTTGGCCTTGCAACTCCGAACCGTAAGGGCATTATGGCTAAGGCCGATGTCAACTGGGCCGACAAGGTGTTCTTCAATGCTCGTGTCAACATGCTGACTCAGTCCGATGCACCGATTGATGTTGCTGCAACAGGCAACCCCGAAATGCCTTACACGCTGGTTTACGGAGAAAACAAGTTCACGGAAATCGGTGTCGGTGTTGGTGTTGACGTGGGCGGCTTCTTGCCGAACTACCAGCAGATCCTTCTCCAGGGTTCTTTTACCCAGGCTAAGGAAGATGCCTACATGAAGCGTACTGCAACCCGTATCGTTGCGGGTGTTACAGCCGATGTCTGGGGACCAGTTGCTTTGCTCGCTGGTTTCCAGAAATTTGAAAAGAAGTTTGATAATACCGTGTTCTCGCCCCTTAGCCCACTTGCTGTGACTAAGGCTTCCGAACAGCTCATTTTGGGCGGTGTCCGCGTCAAGCTTGCTCCGATGTCTTACCTGTCTGTTCAGTACGGTATGCTCAAGAACGATCTTGATTACGTAGTGGCAAACGATCCGGTTGTTAAACAGATTTCTATCAGCAAGAACGTCCTTCTTGCCGATGTAACGGTGAATTTCTAAGAGGTGCTGAAAATGAAAAAGTTTTACCAGTACACGATGATTCTTTTTGCAGGTGTTTTGGGCGCCTGCTCCTCGATGATTGTTGACAGCCCTTATGAAGACAGTTTCCCGACGGGTTTCAGCACTGCTGAATACATGGAGTTGCACCCTGAATTGCGTATTTTGCAGATTAGAGACTATGTCGCCAATCAAAATACGCTCTACGGGGATTCCCTGAATGCGCTTGGCATCGATGTCGCACCGATCAAGGCCAATGACGAAACCACGTTCCTGGCCAACAATGATGTGCTTAAGGCCATTTATACGCATCCGCTTATGTTGGGTAAAACAGAGGCCGACTGGAATACGTATGCTGCCAATGCTGCTTCGGCTGACGCTGCAGCCCAAGAAGATGCTAAGAAAGTCCAGAAGGATCTGTTGAAGTACAATTTTGTGGGTGTTGCCGATGACTGGGGTGCTTTGCAGGCTATTCCGGTTGACGAATTGGCTATCTCTCAGCAGTATCTGATGTTTGGTAAAGGCCATGGCTGGACATACCGCAAGTGCCGTCTGGACGAGTCCAATTTGCCGATCCGTGATCCAATAGTCTTTCAAGACGAAAATAAGGTAGCTATGGCAGCTACAAATGAAGCCGACTATAAAAAATACGTAGATACCGGACTGTACTGCTATGATGAGGCCAATGGCGTGGATCGTATTGTGAAGGCTAATGAAAATGATAAAAAAGGTGAAGTAAAACAGGCTCAGGCTCAATAGGATTAGAGGTAATCAAAATGAACTTTAAAGTTATTACATTGGCTCTTGCTATGGGCGCTGCTGTGGCTGCCCAGGCTGCCGCTGACAAAGTGATTGGCTTCTATCCGTATTGGAGTCAGTATTCCCAGTTCTACGCCAAGGACATCCGCTACAATCTTGTGACCGACATTCACTACATGTCGATCGCTCCGAGTGCGGAAGGTACGGTCGCCTTTGCCGATGAATACGATGCCGACAACTTCAAGAATCTTGTCAGCATGTCCAAGGACAACGGCGTGAAGCTTATCGTGTCCGTCGGTGGCATGGAAGCTGAATCGAACCTCAAGGCTATCGCCTCCTCCGACGAGACGCTTTCTTCCTTCGTTTCTAACGTGAAGGATTGGATTGCAGCAAACGGCGGCGACGGTGTTGAACTTGACTGGCAGAACCTTACGACGGATGATTCCGAAGATTATGCCAAGATGGTGAACGCCTTGGTCGACGGTCTTTCTGGCTCGACGGTGACGGCCGTGATTTACCCGGCCGCCGGCATGGACGCCTACAAGGCCGAAGCCTTGAACCGCCTCGCTTACGTGGACGTCTTCATGGCTGATCTCATGAATGAAAGCGAAAGTAGCCTCGTCCCGAACCAGAGCGCAAACTCCGTTCAGGAAACGCTTGACGCTGTTGCTGCAGCCGGCGTGAACAAGGACCTCCTTGCTCCGGTGGTGTTCCTCTACGGAAAGTCCTTTGCCGGTGCAAAGGGCCTCGGCTCTAGCCATCAGGGCGTGGGCAGCGGTAACGAAGGCTACCTCCCGTACGCTGAACTCATGAACCGCTTTGACACTCCGGATTACACGGTGACATTCGATGAAGCTTCCAAGTCCGAAGTGGCTGTGAGCGAAACCGAATCTATCGTGTTCATGGGTATCCCGTCTGTGAAGGCTGTGGCCCAGCATGTGAAGAGCGAAGGCATGGCAGGCGTTGCCGTGTATGACCTCTCCCAGGACCACTACGAACCGATCGTCTCGCTCCTCGTGACGGTTGGCCTCGAACTCCGCCCGGGCGTGAACTACAAGGCATCCAAGAAGTAATTCTCGAAGAGTCTCGGGAATCCCTGCGGACTTTCAACGTTCCGCGAGATTCGCAAACGCTTTAAAAAATCCTCGACGCAATCGCGCCGAGGATTTTTTTGCTTAATTGCAGGGGATCCCTGGTGATAAGTCATTCTCCGCATGCAAATTGATTAAATGACATGCATTGCCGAAATAAGACGTCATTCTCCGCAGGAGAATCCATATATCCCGTAAACGCCGATAGATCCATATGGGGCCATTTTATGCGAGAATGTCCGCTTCTACCATGCGTACAAAGTTTTTGATTGTTAGTGGAAATGCGTTTCCACATATTTTTTGGGGGTATAGGATGATAAATTTGATGGTTTTGCCTCGTTGAACTTTTTGTTGAAGTTGGCAATGTGTTGATATCTTGTATTTTTATTGAAAGATCGAATTATTTTTCAAAAAAATGAAAAAAAATTGATTTTTTTTACGCTGACCCCTTGTTTTTATTCCTGAAAATTCTATAATTGGTCTCACCCTCGAACGGGTCATCCCAAACGACCTGAACGAGAAACGAAAGCCCGCGAGACTTTCGGGAAGATTGAAGGAATCGGAGATGTGCTTAGTGACGGCCCAAGAAAATTTCTTGGAAGTCAAATTTACGAAAAACAGGACAGACTATTTAAAAAAATCAATGAAGAGTTTGATCCTGGCTCAGAACGAACGCTGGTGGCGTGTCTTATACATGCAAGTCGAGCGAGGCAGCAATGCCGAGCGGCGAACGGGTGAGTAACGCGTAAGCAATCTGCCCCA
>Ga0310695_10008795_pt1 | contig 15443 bp, 7 predicted proteins | sample RumenRJG_04DNA_FD_203882 | JGI IMG/M metagenome (GOLD analysis project Ga0310695, IMG submission 203882) | Bovine rumen microbial communities from Lethbridge, Alberta, Canada - RJG_04 (v2) (version 2) | ecosystem: Host-associated > Mammals > Digestive system > Stomach > Rumen | place: Canada...
TCGTTCTCCACGCCGTCGCCGTTGGAGTCCGTGTAAACCTGGGAGCAGACGTTCCGGAGGGCGTCCACGGTCCAGCGGCCTTCCTTGACGACGGTATAAAAATCTTCCAGCTGATAGTTCTTCGCCTGATCCCGGTCATAGAGCATGACGTAGGACCGGCCCACGGTGGAGAGCGCGAAGTCGCCCATCGCGAGGAAGCACTTGCCGGCGATGGTCAGGTCCTCCACGTTGGAGGGGGACCACCAGGAGCGGGAGAAATCCACGTTCGGAATGTCGTACCAGTTGTGGTAGTACCCCTTCATGGCGGAGCCGGAGGAGGACACGACGTGGAACTGGGCCAGATCGAAGGACTGATTGTCCGCCGCCTTGACGGCTTTCGCGATCTGGGTGCTCAGGTCCCCGTAGGAGGCGACGCCGGTATAGACGGTCTTGGCGTTGAAGCGTTCCTCGACGGCGGCGTTGCGGTTGTAGATCGCGTCGTTCACGCCCTCGCCGTTGAGCTCTTCGGTGGCGATGTACGCGCCGAAGCCCTCCTCGTCCGATCCGATGACGATGAAATCGCGGCCGCCGAAGTCGCGCTCGGGAAGGTTGTCCTGTTCCGCCGCGCGGCTGGCGAAGGGATCGTCCGGTTCCGCCGCAGGAGCTTCGGTTTCGACGCCGGGAGTCTGGGCCGCGGGGGCTTCCGTCCCGGTCTTGTCGTTGTTCTCGGCGGACTCGCTGCACGAGACGGCGGTGAAGGATGTCGCCGCGAGCATCCCGGCAAGAAGAAAAGCGATAATCCTGTTTTTCATCGAAAAACTCCTTTTTTGGACTGAAAGATTGCACCTTTCGAAATCAGCATGACGGACATTCGTGTCCGTCGCGGAGGAGGGTTTGTTCATCCCTTCACGAAGGGAAATAAGGAATGAAACGCTACGCGTTTCGGATTTTATGTCCCTGCGCGGGACAGGCGCCGGGAGGGACCATCTCAGGCCGAAGGCCCCTCCCGAGGGTCCCTTGGCCGTATGGCATAACCTTACAGCTCGTCCCGGATTCGAAAATCGACCGCATATCCCACAGTCCTCGCGCGGTCTTTGTTCGTGCAGCTGAAACATGCGCAGACAAGTCTGCGGCCTCCGGCGGCGTTTCAGGCGCGCATTACACAGGACGCGCAGGAGGATGCTGAAACTGTTTTCCTTTCTTCGCGCACATGTTCAGATTCAGACAGACATGCGGACAGAACGATGCGATCAAAAAATCTGTTTGGGCGAAACATGGAGTTTCGGCGTTCGGATGTTTCACGTGAAACTAAGGAGAACGGTTCTACTAACTACTAACCACTAGCCACTAGCCACTAGTCACTGGCCACTCCTGCTTCCTCATTCTCCCTCAAAGAGCGCCAGAACCTTTTCGTAGTACTTCGTTGCGACTTTTTCCTTCTTTTTGTAGTAGGAGGTGATGTCCTGGAAGGTGTCGGCGCGGAGGAGTTCCTGGAAGTAGAAGGCGACGCCGTTCCAGTTGTCGTAGACGTAGCCGAGGTCGAAGACCCGGGCGTTCACGCAGAGGTCCATCATTTCGGCGTCCTTCGGGGAGGAGGCGTAGCGGGTCTTCAGGCAGACGTCGTAGTAGGCGGGGAGGACGCTCTTGTAGCTCTCGGCGCAGAGGGCCTCAGTCATGATGCCGATGAACTCGAGGTTTTCGGCGTTCTTGCCCACGGCCATCGCCTCGTGTCCGCCGTCGACCATGGATTTGTATTCCGCCTGGTTCTCGTCGTACTTCGGGTAGGGGATGATGCCGTAGTCGTGGGTGAAGTCGGCGAGGTAGGAGATCGCGCCGGACAGAATGGCGTTGCAGGTGAGGGTGTGGTACTTCGAGAAGAGGTCCATGCCGGAGCCGTGGTCCATCTTGGAATAGACGCCCGCCCGGTTGTTGAGGAGGTCCCAGCAGGAGTTGTAGACGTCCACGAGGTGCTCGCTGTAATAGACGTATTGGATCTCTCCATTGGAGTCCCGGGTGAAGATCGGGTTGTCGCAGGACCACAGGTAGGTGTTGTAGTTGGACTGCTGGTCGGAGGCGAGGCCGTAGTAGTCCTCTTCGTCCTCCGCGCCGGAGCCGTTCGTATCGGTGTAGACCTGCTCGCAGAGGGATTTCAGGTGATCGAGGGTCCAGCGTCCGGCCTTGACGGTCTCGTAGGGGTCTTCGATCTGGTAGTTCACGGCCTCGACCTTGTCGTAGAACATGCAGTAGGTGGATCCGACGGAGGTGAGGGCGAAGTCCCCGATGGCGAGGAAGGCCCGGCCGTTGAGGGTGAGGTCCTGCACGGTGGAGTCGGACCACCAGGGCTTTTCGAAATTGACGTGCGGCACGTCGTACCAGTTGAGGTAGAGGCCCTTCATGGCGTTGCCGGAGTTCGAGACGACGTGGAACTGGATGAGATCGAAGGCGGCGTCGGCGGAGGTGATGGAATTGGCGATCATGGTCGCGCAGTCCCGGTGAGCCCCGCCCTCGAGATAGGCGATCTTCGCGCCGAAGCGTTCCTCGACGGCGGCGTTGCGCTTGTAGATGGAGTCGTTGACGCCCTCGCCGTTCATTTCCTCGGTGACGATGTATTTCTCGCCGCTGGAGGATTCGGAGCCGACGACGGTGAAGGTCTTCCCGTTGAAGTCGGTCTCGGGAAGATCGTCGCTCACGAGCATCCTCTGCTCCGCCGGGGTGAGTTCCTTTTCCTCCCCACCGTCAGCCTGCCCGGGATCGGCGGCCGAGGGGGAAGTCCCCGTACCGGCGGGCGGCGCTTCGGGGGCGGTCTCGCTGCATCCGGCAAGGGCGGAAAGCGGGAGGATCAGCATGAGGAGGGCGAGCAGGACGGAGGCGATCGGACGGAAGTGTTTCATGGGTTCCTCCTGAATCATGATATCGCTGAATACAGTCGTACAGGTTGATTATAGCACAAAACCGGCAACAACACAAGGGGGATTTTGGGAAAAATGATGGAACGGCGGCCGAAGGAAGGGCGGATCCGGAGCCGAAAAAACCGCCGGGAGTTGACTTTCTGTCTTCCCGACGGGTAAATGTTTCACGTGAAACAAAGGAAAACGGTTCTGCTAGCCACTAACCGCTTTTCACTTTTGACTGCCCTTCTCCATTTCCCTGATCTTATCCCGCAGAAACGCCGCTTCTTCGAAACGCAGTTCCTTTGCGCAGCGGAGCATTTCCTCTTTCAGCCCTGCGATCTCGTCGGCCGCGGAAACTGCGCCGGAGGCTGCCTTTTCCCCGGGGAGGGCGGTGCCGTTCTGCTTCTGAGTCCCCCGGCGGCCCTTCTTTCCGCGGTTTTCCTCGCCCGCGCCGATCTGGATCAGGTCCCCGACGCGCTTCTCGACGGTCTTCGGGACGATGCCGTGGGCTTCGTTGTAGGCGATCTGCAAAGTCCGGCGGCGTTCCGTCTCTCCGATGGCCTGCCGCATGGATTCCGTGATCCGGTCGGCGTAGAGGATCACCTTGCCCTCCGCGTTCCGGGCCGCCCGTCCTATCATCTGGATCAGGGAGCGTTCCGAGCGGAAGAGACCCTCCTTGTCCGCGTCCAGAATGGCGACGAGGGTGACTTCGGGAAGGTCGATCCCCTCCCGGAGAAGGTTGATCCCGACGAGCACGTCGTAGAGTCCCAGACGCAGGTTGCGGATCAGTTCCATGCGCTCCATCGTCTCGATGTTGTGGTGGATGTACTTCACCCGGATCCCCTGCTCGTCCAGGTATTCCGCCAGATCCTCGGCCATCTTCCGGGTGAGGGTGGTGACCAGGACCCGCTGGCCCTTCTCCGTGCGGAGGCGGATCTCCCCGATGAGGTCGTCCACCTGGGTCTCGACCGGCCGGACCTCCACCTCGGGATCCACGAGACCCGTCGGGCGGATGATCTGCTCCACCGTCTGCTCCGCGTGCTCCTCCTCGAACTCGGCAGGGGTGGCGGAGACCATGACGGCCTGATTGAGCTTCGCCTCGAACTCCTCGAAGAACAGGGGCCGGTTGTCGTAGGCGGAGGGGAGACGGAAGCCGTATTCCACCAGGTTGGTCTTGCGGGCCCGGTCGCCGCCGCTCATGCCCCTCACCTGGGGGATCGTGACGTGGCTCTCGTCGATGAACATGATGTAGTCCTTCGGGAAGTAGTCGAGGAGGCAATAGGGGGTGGATCCCGGCGCGCGTCCGGCGAAGACCCGGGAATAGTTCTCGATCCCGGAGCAGAACCCGACTTCCCTCAGCATTTCCAGGTCGTACCTCGTGCGCTCCTCGATCCGCTGGGCTTCGAGAAGGCGGTCCTGGGAGCGGAACCACTCGACGCGCTCCTCCATCTCCTCCTCGATCTCCCGGAAGGCCCTCTCGCGCATGGCGGGGTCGACGACGTAGTGGGTGGCGGGGTAGATCGGAGCGTAGTTCAGGACCTCGAAGACCTCGCCCGTCAGCGGGGAGACCTCCGAGACCCGGTCGATCTCGTCCCCGAAGAATTCGACGCGGATCGCGCGGTCGGTGAATCCGGCGGGGTAGATCTCGAGGGTGTCGCCCCGGACCCGGAACTTGTCGCGGACGAAATTGACGTCGTTGCGCTCGTAGGCGATGGAGACCAGCTTTCCCATCAGTTCCGTCATGGAGATCTCCATCCCCGGGCGGACGCCGACGATCTGTCCCGCGTACTCCTCCGGCGGGCCGAGGGAGTAGATGCAGGAGACGGAGGAGACGATGATGACGTCCCGTCTTTCGAAGAGGGCGGAGGTGGCGGAGTGGCGCAGCTTGTCGATCTCGTCGTTGATGAGGGCGTCCTTCTCGATGTACATGTCCCGCCCCGGGATGTAGGCCTCGGGCTGGTAGTAGTCGTAGTAGGAGACGAAATACTCGACGGCGTTCTCGGGGAAGAATTCGCGGAACTCGGTGCAGAGCTGGGCGGCGAGGGTCTTGTTGTGGGAGAGCACGAGGGTCGGGCGGTTGAGGTTGGCGATGACGTTGGCCATCGTGAAGGTCTTGCCGGATCCCGTGACGCCGAGCAGCGTCTGCCAGCGCATCCCGCTCTCGATCCCCGCGGTCAGCTTTGCGATAGCCTCAGGCTGATCCCCGGTGGGTTTGAACGGCGCGACGAGCTTGAATTTGTTGTTTTTCATTCGATGCCTTTCTGTTGGAAGGGTCGGAGTTTTTATTTATGATGCGTCCGCGGAGGGGGTGTCGGCTGTTTCGGGGTGGGGGGAGGTGCGGGATTTATGTTTTTTGTATGGGAGCGCTTCGCTGGAATGGAAGGGACGCGCGGTCTTTCAGCTGGGGAATGGGGCGATCTTCGCGGGCTGTTGCAGATTCAAACATGACGAGCGAAACATGGAGGTTTCCTCGCGCGGTCTCTGTTCGTGCAGTTTAACCCGTGCGCAGACAAGTCTGCGGCCTTACGGCGGTGATTCAGTCGCGCATTGAAAGGGGACAAAGTGCGGTCAGTCGGGATGATGTTTCACGTGAAACAATTCCTTTTTCTGCCGGTGGCTCTGTGAAACGATCCTTCTTCTTCGTCAGACAGGCCGCCGCACGTTCCATTTCGCCTCCAGCTTGTCATTCTGACGCACCGACGCGGTCGTGCTGTCAGCGAAGAATCTCCCAACTTCAAGGCCAACCCATCCTCCACGTGCGGAGATTCTTCGTCGCAGGCTCCTCAGAATGACACAGTAAAGCGGCGACGGACGGGTTTCCGGCCTGAATGAAAATCGTTTCAGGAAAAACAGAACGAAATCACGATTGTTTCACGTGAAACAAAGCCAAGAAAACCATTGTATTTCTTGATCCGCGCGAGGCAGGACAAACAGATCCCGCCGCACGAACGCGCGAACAACGCCGAATGCGCGCCTGAATCTCCGCCGGAGGCCGCAGGACTTGTCCTGCGCACGGGTTCAACCGCACTTCGGAGACCGCGCGGGGTTGTCTCCATTCTCCGGCTCGTCCGCCTGAATCTGTCAATGCCCGCGAAGACCGCTCCATGTTTCGGCTGAAAAACCGCGCGTCTCCCGAATCCCAGCGAAGCGCTCCCATCAAAAAAACACAAATTCTACGCCGCACAAAATCCAGCATCGCACAAACACCCGGGACGCACGCACATTCCCTCAGACAAATCTGCCGCCGCAGTCCATCTTGCAATGCTCCGCGGCGGCGATGTTCCTTTTTCCTGATTTATTCGTCGATCTTCGCGATGAGGACCTTCCCGGCGTACTGGCTGTCGGGCCATGTGTCATAGGGGCAGACGAACTTCCCGCCCGCGCTCATGGCGATATGCGAGCCCGAGGTGTTGATGAATCCCGTGCGGCCCGCCGTTCCGATGGCCTGTCCCTTGTCCACCGCGTCCCCGACCGCGACGTCGATCTGGCCCAGGTTGGAGTACCAGGTCATCAGGCCCCAGCCGTGGTCGATCACGACGAGGTTCCCGGTGTAGTCGAGCCATCCGGCATAGACCACCACCCCGGCGTTGCAGGCCATGACGGCGGTCCCGTCCGGCGCGGAGTAGTCGACGCCGTTGTTCCGGTAGGTCGGAGTCGTGGAATCGTTGAGGTAGATGTCCCGGCCGAAGCCCCGCTGGAGGATGTAGTCCCCGGTCATGCCGTCCAGGAAGAAGTCGTAGAAATACCGGGTGGAGGAGGATTTCGCGAGGATCTCCCGCTCGGCGGATTCGTACTGCATCAGGGCCGCGGAGGACCGGGCGGACTGGACGACGGATTCGTCCACGTAGAGCCACGAAGCCTGAATGCCCGCGCCTCCGTTGGGATCCATGACGTTGAGGGCCACATGGGCGGTCGTGGAGCCGTAGCTGAACGCGAGATCATACGCGCCGGCGGGGGTGTCCATGTCGACCCCGATCAGGGTCACGGCCATCGCGTCGCCCGCGGCGTAGAAGACGGGAGTCGGGACGTTCGGCAGGGTGGTCTGGAGGGAGATCCCCTCGGGGTTCGGGACATTGCAGGCGGTGACGGCGACGAAGCGGCCGGCGTAGATGGAGCTCGAGCCGAGGAAGAACTCCGCGGGGGCCGTCACGTAGGAGGTGAAGTTATAGGAGAGATTCCCGTAGAAAGTGCGGGTGGCGTCGTTGTACCATCTGGCGGTGACGTCCACGTAGATCTGCCGCACGTTGCCGAGGGACAGGGTCGAAAGGCTGTCGAGCATCCCGTCGTAGAGGGTGGTGCCGGAGGCGTCGGTGACCTTCACGGAGCAGAAGTCCGGCGCCAGGTCGAACGCGAGATTCAGCCCGCCTTCGATGTCATAGCTCTCCACCGTGGAATAGACCATCGAGGAGATGTCCGCGTCCACGTAGCCGCCGGTGTAGTTCTTGTACTTCCATTCGGCCTCGTCCGGGGTGACGTCGGTCGCTCCCCCGAGGGTCAGCACCGGCATGGCGGCCTGCTTGTAGATGCCCTCAGCGTATTTCGTGGTGATGAAGGCCTCGGCGTCCGCGTTGCCGATCTTGTAGGGGGTCCCATCCTGAGCGACGAAATAGCAGGTCGCGGGGTCGGTCGTGTAGTAGCATTCGTAGGTCACGGACTTCACCGCGGCGGAAACCGTCACCTTGAAGAACTGCTCGCCGGCGAGGGAGTCCGGGAGGGCGGGGATGGACTGGCCGTTGGATTTCAGCCCGAGGAAGTACCGGATCAGCTCGTCCGCCTCGTCCCCGTCCTTCTCCTTGACGAGGGTATAGTTGTTCCCGGCCGGATCGTCGATGGAGACGCTCACGGCGTTGGCGGTATCCACCGGCGCGTTCTGGATCCTGTGGTAACTCGCGTAGGCGACGCCGGAGGGGATCAGGCACAGGATCGCCGCGACGACGGCAATAAATTTGTTTTTCACAGCGCACCGTCCTTACTTGTCAGATTGAAATGCGGATATCGGATCCGCCCGCGCCCCTCTCATGCGGGGGAGGAGACAGCGAGCGCATTGTATTCCCCGTTATTATATCACAACCGGATGCCGAAAATCAAGCCCTTCGCGGAGGGAAGAGAAAATTTCACAAAAAAATGCGGAATTAGGAATGAGGAGTGGCTATTAGGTTTGTCCGCATCGGGAGGGCGTGCATTGCGGGATTTTTGTATTTTTATATGGGAGCGCTCCGCTGGAATGGAAGGAACGCGCGTTTCTGTATCGAAAATCGGTTCACTCTCTTCGCGCGCTTTTGCAGATTGCAAATCGGACGAGCGGAACATGGAGACAACCCCGCGCGGTCTGTGTTCGTGCAGCTGAAACATGCGCAGGATAAATCCTGCGGCCTTACGGCGGTGATTCAGTCGCGCATGGAAAGGGGACAATGTGCGGAGGATGACATGATGTTTCACGTGGAACAATACCCCGAAACCCATTGTTTTTCTTCACCCACGCGAGGTTAGACTTTCAGATCCGGACACCCGAACGCGCGTCCTGTGCCCAATGCGCGCCTGAATCTCCGGCGAAGCCCGCAGGACTTGTCCTGCGCATGTTTCGGCTGCACGACCGGCGATCAAGCGCGGTTGGCTCCATGTTCAGGCTCGTCCGGCTTGAATTTGATCCGGCCCGCGGGGATTACTTCATTCCCCGGTTTCAAGAACGCGCGTCCCTTCCATCCCAGCGAAGCGCTCCCATCCCCAAAAACGCAAAATCCCCACCGAACCGAAATCCCGTCCCAAATTCACTCCTAACTCCTCACTCCTCACTCCTAACTCTCTCCCCCGCGCCCCTTGCAATCTCCCCGGGATTGTGGTATAATACAGATTGATTATCTATGCTCCCGGGCGGGACGGGTTTTTTCCGCCGACCCGGGGCGAAAAGGAATGAACATGAGCAGAAAAGCGAAATCCTGCAGTCCCCGGATGGGGATCGTGGGCGGGCAGGCGGTGCTGGAGGGCGTGATGATGAAATCCGGCGACCGCTGTTCCCTCGCCGTGCGCACCCCCGACGGGCAGATCTCCCTCTATAATACCGTAAAACCCTCCCTCCGGTCGAAACACAAGATCGCGCGCCTCCCCCTCGTCCGCGGCATCGTCGCCTTCGTCGAACAGCTCAAACTCTCGATGGACATGCTGACCCGGTCCGCCGAAATGCAGGGCCTCGATCTGGACGAGCCGGAGACGAAATTCGAGAAATGGCTGAACGACAAATTCGGCGACAAGCTGATGAACGTCGTCACCGGCATCGGCACCGTCCTCGGGCTGGTGGTGGGGATCGGGCTCTTTCTGATGCTCCCCACCTTCGCCGCAAAGGGGATCGACCGGCTCACCGGCGGATTCGTCGGGGCCCACGCCGTCCTGCGCTCCCTCGTGGAAGGCCTCGTCCGCATCGCGATCTTCGTCGGATACGTCTGGGCCGTTTCCCTGATGCCCGATATCCGGCGGACCTACGAATACCACGGCGCGGAACACAAATCCGTCGCCTGCTTCGAAAAAGGGCTGGACCTCACCCCCGAAAACGCCCGGGGATGCACCCGCTTCCACCCCCGCTGCGGCACGAGTTTCATCTTCGTGATGCTGCTGCTCTCCATCGTCGTCAACTCCTTCCTGTCCTGGGACAACGTGTGGATCCGCTTTGCCTCCAAGCTCTGCGTCATCCCGCTGATCGTGGGCCTCGGATTCGAATTCATCCGCTACGCCGGAGCGCATGCGAACCCCTTCACCCGCATCGTCTCCGCCCCCGGCCTCTGGCTCCAGGGGATCACCACCCGGGAACCGGACGACAGCCAGCTCGAAGTCGCCCTCGCCGCCCTGAAAAACGCCATCCCGCCGGAATTCGGAGGCGTCGTCCAGCCGTCGGGCATCCTCGGACCCGAGGGGACCACCCAGTCCTTCGAATCCGCCGCGGAGGAGGCGAAACGGGCGGAACAGGAAGCCGGATCCGGCAATCCCGATGAAACGGACGCTTGACGGGATCGCGCGGGAGCTTTCGGACGCCGGGATCGAGGATCCCATGACCGAAGCCCTCCTCCTCGCCGCCCGGTTCACCGGATTTTCCGAGGCCCGCCTCCTCGCGGACAGGGGGATCCGGGCGGAATACGGATCGGACGCGCTGGAAAATGCCCTCGCCGAACGGAAGGACCGCCGCCCCCTCCAGTATATCCTCGGGGAATGGGAGTTCTGCGGCCTGCCCATCCGGGTCACCGAAGACTGCCTTGTCCCCCGCCCCGACACCGAACCCATCGCCGAACGGGCCGCCGCCCTTCTCCCGCCCGGAGGACGCTTCCTCGACCTCTGCACGGGATCGGGATGCCTCGCCGCCGCCGTCTGCCATCTGGCCCGGGGAAAGATCCTCCCGGGTCGGGGCTGGGCCGTCGAGCTCTTCCCGAAAACGGCGGATCTGGCCCGGGAAAACCTCGAAGCCCTCGGATTCGCCCCATACTGCGCCGTCCTCACCGGGGATTTGAGAGATCCCGGCCTGCCCCTGCCCCCCGAGCCCTTCGACCTCATCACCGCCAATCCCCCCTATATCGCCGCCGACGAAATGGACGGCCTCGCCCCCGAAGTGAAGCGGGAACCCCGGGCCGCCCTCACCGACGAGGGAGACGGGCTGTCCCTGATCCGCGCGATCCTCTCGCTCTACCGCTCCCGCCTCGCCGAATCCGGCGTCATGCTGATCGAACACGGCTGGAAGCAGGGGGAGCAGGTCCGGAAAATGGCGGAAGATCTCGGATACGACTACGCCCCCGTCTTCGACCGCGAAGGCCGGACGAGAGGCGCGGAAGCCCGGTTAGTCGGCAGTTGAAAGCGGCTAGAGGCTAGTAGAACCGTCAGCCGGGATCTGATGTGCGGCGGCGGGAATATCGGAAGAATGTTTCACGTGAAACAATTGTGATTTCGTTCTGTTTTTCCCGAAACGATTCTTCATTCAGGTCGGCCCCCCTCCGTCGCCGCTTTACTGTGTCATTCTGAGGAGCCTGCGACGAAGAATCTCCGCACATGGAGTATGGGTTGGCCCTGAAGTTGGGAGATTCTTCACTTCGTTCAGAATGACAACGTGAGGGCGAAACGGGACGTGCGGCGTCCGATCTGACGGAAAAGGGCTCGTGAAGGCTCTGCCACACGAAAAAACCGTAATGTTTCACGTGAAACAATTCTTAATTCTTCATTCTGAATTCTGAATTTCACTCCTCACTCCTAACTCCTCACTCGTCCTATACTACCCACTCCCCACTAACAACTACCTCTCCGGAGTGCCATCATGACCTACATTTCCATCTACGACACCACCCTCCGCGACGGGGAACAGACCCCGGGGGTCCACTTCGGCGCGCGGCAGAAGCTCGATATCGCCAAGCGGCTCGCGAAAACCGGAGTCGATATCCTCGAAGCGGGATTTCCGGCCTCCTCCCAGGGGGACATGGACGCCGTCGCAAGGATCGCCGCGGCTTCCGGGGACGGGGAGCTCGGGGACATGACCGTCTCCGCCCTCGCCCGGATGCGGAGGGACGACGTCGACGCCGCGGCCTCCGCCCTGAAAGACGCCCGGCGCGCACGGCTCCACGTCTTCATCGCCACCTCCGACATCCACCTCGAACGGAAGCTGAAAATCACCCGGGAAGAGTGCCTCGCCGCGATCTCCGAGGTCGTGGCCTACGGCGTATGCCTGAAACGGGAGAACGGAAAACCCGCCTTCGACGAGGTCGAGTTCTCCGCCGAGGACGCCACCCGCACGGATCCCGGTTTCCTGCGCTCCGCCGTCTCCCGGGCCGTGGAAGCCGGAGCCGGGATCGTCAACATCCCCGACACCGTGGGCTACACCACCCCCGCCGAGTACAGGCGGATCCTTTCCGACCTGCGCGCCTCCGTTCCCGGGGACTGGCTCCTCAGCGTCCACTGCCACAACGACCTCGGCATGGCCACCGCCAACTCCCTCGCCGCCGCCGAATGCGGAGCCGGACAGATCGAATGCACGGTCAACGGCCTCGGGGAAAGAGCCGGGAACGCCGCCATGGAGGAGATCGTCATGGCCCTCAAGATCCGCCGGGACGCCATCCGCAGGACCGCGCCGGACGGGGAAGGAACGGAACCCCTCGGATGCCGGATCCGCACGGAGGAGATCACCGAGACCAGCCGCCTCGTGTCCTCCCTTTCCGGGATCGCCGTCGCGCCGAACAAGGCCGTCGTCGGACAGAACGCCTTCTCCCACGCCGCTGGGATCCACCAGCACGGGGTCATGGAGGCCCGGGGGACCTACGAGATCATGAAGCCCGAGGAGATCGGACTGAACGCGAACACCATCGTCCTCGGCAAGCTCAGCGGGCGTCACGCCTTCGCGGACCGGGCCGCGCAGCTGGGATATTCCCTCGACCCGGTGGGGATCGACGCGGCTTTCGCCCGGTTCAAGGAGATCGCCGACAAGAAATCGGTCGTCACCGACGAGGACATCCGCGCCATCGTGGGCGAATACCTCGACTCCCTCGAAGGGACCTACTACCTCGACACCTTCCAGATCCAGTCGGGCAACCACATCCGGGCGATGGCCCTCGTCTCCCTCTTCGTGAAGGATCCCGCGGCGGACATGGCCGGGGAGAGGCGGACGGCGGCGGAAGCGGCTCCCGGGGAAGGCCCGATCGACGCGGCGTTCAACGCCATCAACCGGATCGCGGGGGCCGAACGGGTGGAGCTCGTGTCCTACGGCATCACCGCCGTCACCGAAGGCACCGACGCCCTCGGCGAAGCGAAGGTGAAGATCCGGGACCTCGACGCCGGAACGGTCTTCTCCGGCCGCGGCGTGTCCACCGACGTCATCAAGGCCTCGATCAAAGCATATCTCGGGGCGATCAATAAATGGAAGGAAATGCAGGCGGAAGCCAGAGGTTAGAGGCTAGTTGGAAGCGGCTAGTAGACGAATTAGGAGTGAGGAGTGGGCGGTAATTAGGAATGAGGAATTGAACTTTGTTTCACGTGAAACAATCGTGATTTCGTTCTGCTTTTCCTGAAACGAATCTTCATTCAGGCCGGAAACCCGTCCGTCGCCGCTTTTCGTTGTCATTCTGAGGAGCCTGCGACGAAGAATCTCCGCACGTGGAGGATGGGTTGGCCTTGAAGCTGGGAGATTCTTCGCTCCGCTCAGAATGACAACATGAGGGCGGAATGGGACGTGCGGCTTCCGATTCTACGGAAAAGACTTGCAGAAATTCCGACGCCCGAAAACCGTTATGTTTCACGTGAAACAATTCTTAATTCATCATTCTGAATTCTGAATTCTGAATTTTATTCTTCATTCCTAATTCCTCATTTCGTTCTACTAACCACCAGCCACTCCCAACTATCCTCTTCCTCCATCGGAGTAATCATGAAAATCGAAATCCTAGACACCACTCTCCGGGACGGGGCGCAGGGGGTGGGGGTGGAGTTCTCCCCGGACGACCGGCGGCGGGTGATCCTCGCGCTGGACCGGCTCGGCGTCTCCTATATCGAGGCCGGGATGATCGCCTCCGAACAGGACGCCGCGTTCTTCGAATCCCTCCGGGACCTGGAGCTCGAATGCGCGAAACTCGCGGTCTTCACCCGGACTGCCCGCGTGGGGACCGATCCCCGGGACGACGAGCTCCTCCGGCTGGCCGCGGCGGCGCCCGTCCCGGCGGCGGTGATCTACGGCAAGGCCCAGCTTTATCAGGTCACGGAAGTTCTCGGGGCCACGGCGGAGGAAAATCTCCGGCTGATCCGCGAGAGCATCCGTATGCTCCGGGACGCCGGGAAGGAAGTGATCTTCGACGCGGAGCACTTCTTCGCCGGATGGGCGGATTCCCCGGCCTACGCCATGCAAACCGTCGACGAGGCCTTCGAAGCGGGCGCGTCCCGGGTCGTCCTCTGCGACACCAACGGCGGGATGCTCCCGGACGTCGTCGGCATGGTGACAGAGGCCGTGGCGAAGCGGCATCCCGGGCGGGGGATCGGCATACACTGTCACAACGACCTGGGCATGGCGGAGGCGGCGACGGTCTCGGCGGTCCTTTCGGGGGCCTGCCACGTGCAGGGTACGGTGGGCGGCGTGGGCGAGCGGTGCGGGAACGCGGATCTCGACACGCTGATCCCGGTTCTGCAGCTGAAACTCGGCTTCGACTGCGCGGGATCCCGGATCTCCCGGCTCACCGAGACCGCCCGGGCCGTGTCGGACGCCGCGAACCGGACCTTCGACGAGAGCGCGCCCTTTGTCGGAGGCTACGCCTTCACCCACAAGGCGGGAGCCCACATCGACGGCGTGCGGAAGGATCCCGCGTCCTTCGAGCACATCGACCCGGCGGCGGTGGGGAACGCCCGGAGCACCGTGGTCAGCGGACTCAGCGGACGCGCCGCGCTTCTCGACCGGATCCGGGCCCTTCTGCCGGAAACGGATTCCCCCTCCGATCCCGGGGCGGAAGGCGGATCGGAGCCCCTTTCGAAGGACGATCCCCGGGTGATCCGGGCTGCGGCGGCGATCCGGGAGCGGGAGGCGGCGGGATTCGACTACGAAGAGGCCTCCGCGTCCCTGACCCTCGCCCTCGAGGAAGCCCTCGGACTCAGGGAGCATTTCTTCGAGCTCCTCAGCCTGAAAGTCCTCGTGGACGAAACGAGCGGGGAGGGGGATCCGGCTGTACCGGAAGCGGACACGGAGCGGTTCTCGGCCTCGGCGGTCATCAAGATCCGGGTCGGGGACCGGGAATACCTGACGGCGGGGGAGGGCAACGGTCCGGTCAACGCCATCGACGGAGCTCTCCGCCGGGCGCTTCTGCGGTTCTATCCCGAGCTCGAAAGCGTCCGTCTGACGGACTACCGCGTCCGGGTGCTCGATTCGAAGGCGACGGCCTCCGCGGTCCGGGTCGCCATCAGTTCGACGGACGGCCGCAGGGTCTGGCGCACCGTCGGCGTCTCGTCGGACATCATCAACGCCAGCTGGCAGGCATTGCGGGATTCCGTGGAGTATGTTCTGGCGAACAGCCGGAAAAAGACGAAAGACTCCGCCTTTCAAAACCGGCAATGACGGTTCCGGTGACTGCGTCGACCGGTGACTGCGTCGACCGGTGACTGCGTCGACCGATCCGTCTGCGGAGAAGGTTTTGTTCATCCCTTCCCGAAGGGAAATAAGGTATGAAACGCTACGCGTTTCGGATTTAATGTCCTGCGCGGACGGCGGCGAGCACGACTGCGTCGGTGCGGGGGACCCATCTCATGGCCGACGAGTGTTGCTTCGCAAACTCTGCCCCCTGTGCGGGTCCAATTTGCGGAGCAAATAGTTGGCCGTATGGCATAACTGTACAGCTCGTCCCGTCAGTTGGAATCGACAGTGCATCCCACGGTCCTCGCGCGATCTCTGTTCGTGTAGCTTGTGCCATGCTCGGAGCAAGCTCCTCGGCCTCCGGCAGCGTTTCAGGCGCACATTGGGCACAGGGACGCGCATCGCCGAATCGAAAACTGTTTCGTTGTCTTCGCGCACATTTTCAGATTCAGACAGACATGCAGACCGAACGGCGCGAACGAAAACCGTTCGGGTGAAACATGAAG
>Ga0310695_10008797_pt1 | contig 15438 bp, 15 predicted proteins | sample RumenRJG_04DNA_FD_203882 | JGI IMG/M metagenome (GOLD analysis project Ga0310695, IMG submission 203882) | Bovine rumen microbial communities from Lethbridge, Alberta, Canada - RJG_04 (v2) (version 2) | ecosystem: Host-associated > Mammals > Digestive system > Stomach > Rumen | place: Canada...
TGTATGGTTAATATTTGGTATTATTTGCTTTAGGTAAACAATATGCTTGAGCGGCTTGTCGGAAAACTGACACGAGCCGTTCTGAGGAGAGGAGGAGTGAGTAATCACTCCGACTTATCCGACAATATTAAAAAATTTTTCAGCATTTTTAAATGCAATTTTTTCTATATCTTTTTGATTAAAATTTTGTTTAGTTAATTCACGAATTGTTTTAGGGACAGATAAAGGATCTGATGGTTTATTGCTAATATCACTATTTAATAAAAACTTATCAAAACCATATTCATCTAATATTTTAACCGCTTCATATTTATCCATCTTTTGGGGCTGAACTGTAAGGCCTAAAGTATAATCCGTATTTATTACTTTTTCAATAACATTTGGATTTATATGATCAATAATCACATGTTTGGAGGAAATATGTTGGGGTAAAATATCTAATATTTCGTCAATCACATTAGATTTATTTTTACGTGGAGTATGGATGATAACATTGGTTTTTGTTTCTTCAGCTATATCTAATTGTTTTTTAAAAACTTCATATTCCTTTTCAGTCAAGTCTTCAAGTCCAATTTCGCCTATTGCAATGATTTTTTTGTTTTCTATCCATTCGTATAAATTTTCATATATTATTTTTCCATCAACATCAGCATTGGTTGGATGAATTCCAAGTGCAACTTTAAGCTCAAGTCCATATTCTTCAGCTCTTTTCACATCATAGTTCAGAATTCTTCTTAAATGATTTAAAAGAATCACATCATTAAATTCATTGTATGGGTAAAAAGCACATGTTACTGCAACATCAATTCCAGATAAATACATATTATTAAAATCTTCACCAGTTCTTGCATCCGCATGTATATGTGTGTCTATCATTTTATCACTTTAAAAAATTTTAATTGTCATTAAAATTATTATATTGTTTTTTAATTAAAAAATTATCTTGAAGCATTGTTCAAATAAATACTTTTTGCAAGTGTGAAAAAGTGTTTTGTCGCACTTCCTTAGATTTTATATTCCCATTATTATAAATAATAAGATAAGTATTACTGGTGGTGAAAACATGAAAAAAGTTTCTACTGTTATTGAAAACTATGATTCCATTTTGGATGATGTAAAATTTTTACCGAAATCTATGATAAGGTTAAAAATTCTAGAGAATTTATACGAATCTCCAATGAATATGAAAGGTATAAATCAAAAAACTAAATTTAATTATAGTGCAATATCAAACAATATGCATATGTTAGAGTTAGGGGGATACGTTTATCAGGAAAATAAAAATTATTTCCTATCTAATTCAATGAAAGTTATAATGGGCAATATATTACAGTTTGCCAAATTAACATATCTATTAGAAAATATATCTCCTATTTGTCTAGACCATATTGTTCAGGCGTTACCTATAGATTCCATAAATAACTTACATTACCTGAATGAGGTTGATTTGATAGAATCTGATGAATTGAATATATATAAAACTTATGATATTATTAAAAACTCAATTTCAAAATCGGATTATGTAAATGCAATATTGCCATTTTCATATAATGAATTCAATGATAGCTTTAATAAGCTATTATCAAAAAATAAGAAAGTTCATATAATATCTCCACTAGATATTAAGGAATTTTTAATTAAAAATTTCAATGTTTCAGATGAAAATTTAAAAATAGATTTTCTAGACATTGATGAAATAAATTATATATTGCTATTGTGCACAGATAAAAAAATGATTTTAGGATTTTTTAAAGACGATGCAACATTCGATCAAAATAGATTATTGATTTCTACACATGATAGTTGTATAAAATGGGCTAATGATTTGTTTTACCATTTCAATAAGGAAATTATTTAAATGAGTATTTTTCACTCATTTATAATAATTTTCTAAATATTCTTTCAAATCACTTATAGGTATTCTTTCTTGAGCTTCTGTATCCCTATCCCTTACAGTAACCATATTATCTTCTTTTGATTCATAGTCTACAGTTACAGCAATAGGAATACCAATTTCATCAGCCCTAGCATATCTTTTACCTATTGTATTTCCTTCATCGTATTCAACAGTAAAACCGGATTCTCTCAATTCATTTTTTATTTCAGCAGCTATTTCCGGAAGACCGTCTTTTTTAACAAGAGGATATACTCCAACTTGAACTGGAGCCACTGATTTTGTAAATTTAAAGTAATCTTTTCCTTCAGTTTCTTTAAATGAATGCAATAATACTGAATAAAGAATACGGTCAATACCGAAAGACGGCTCGATTACATGAGGAATTATTTTTTCACCGGTAACTTCTTCTTCCACTTCTTCAATGATAAGTAAGTCCTCTGATACTTCATAAGTGTCATCTAATTCAATAACATATTTATCATCATTTTCTAAAGCAGAAATTATTTCTTGAGGATCTGCTTCTTCGATAGCTTGTTTGACTTTAGGAGAATCTCCTTTAAATATTGGTCCGAATTTGGATAAGTTAGGTTTTATAACTGTTTTTTTGACTTTTTTAGGTGAATCATATTCTTTGAATACATATAATTCATCATTACTGAATTCGGAGTGTGATGATAAATCGTAATCTCCTCTGTCTGCAATTCCTATAATTTCAACCCAGCCATATTTATCGGTTTGCACTTCAACATCCCAGCAGTCAAGTGCATAATGTGCCATTTCCCCAGCAAGATGTTGGCGGAATCTTAAAACTTCATTAGGTATTCCAATTTCATTTAAAAATTTACGTGCTAAATATAATTGGTAAATTAACATTTCATTAGCAACAATGCCTTTTTCTAGAGCTTCACGAGCTGTCATTTCCAAAGGTTCCAAATCATTTTCCTGAACTTCCTGTGAATCCAATATTAATATTTCATCTTCAATTTGTGAAAATTGTGGAGTTGTTTTATCGCTAGGGTCTAAAAATATTTCGGCTTCTGCCTGTGTAAATTCTCTAAGCCTTATAACTCCCTGTCTTGGGGAAATTTCATTCCTATATGCTTTTCCTAATTGAACTGCTCCAAATGGAAGTTTTCCTCTAAAAAATCTTTCAAGACGTTTAAATAAAATGAATATTCCCTGTGCTGTTTCGGGCCTCATATAACCTACTTTATTTCCTTTAGCACCAATTTCCGTTTTAAACATTAAATTATAATCCCAAATTTTAGCTAACTCTCCACCACATTCGGGACATTTGATACTGTTTTCAATGACTATTTCATCCATTTCACTATTTTCAAGGCTTTCAACATCCTGTCCAATGGCTTCTTCGATAATGTGGTCTGCCCTATAAACTTCCCCACATTCTTTACATTTGGTCATTGGGTCTGTAAAGTTATCAACGTGGCCTGATGCTTTAAGAACTTCCTTAGGCATTACTGTTGGTCCTTCTATTTCATAAAATCCTTCGCCAGAAACATACTGTTTTCTCCATTTTTGCATAATATTATTTTTTAAACTTGCTCCCAGCGGACCATAATCTGTAAATCCTGAAACTCCAGAATATATTTCAAATGATGGCCATAAAAATCCTCTTTTTGCACTTATATTTGTCATTTTGTCATGATTCATAAATATTAACTTCCATTTATTTTTTTAATTCATAATCTAATTTAATTCTACTGCTTTCAGGACTTGTCTGTCCCATATATTTACTGTTCCTATCCGGGTGTCCGTATGGTAATTCTGATGGTGTTGTCATTGTTTCAAAAACAATTTGACATACTCTTTGACCGGGATATAAAGCAACAGGCATAGCACCAATATTTGAGATTTCAAGGGTTATATTGCCTTCAAATCCGGGGTCTATAAAACCGGCGGTTACATGCATTGTAACACCAAGCCTTCCCATACTTGAACGGCCTTCTACACGAGCTACAAGGTCATCTGGAACTTTAACATATTCCAAGGTTGTAGCTAATGCGAATTCATTTGGGTGAATTATAAATGCTTCCCCGTCTTTAACAGTAGTTGATTCCATATATAATGAAAGGTCTTCTTCATCTTTTGGATCAATATATGCTTTTCTAATTACTTTAAATACTTTAAATTCTTTTCCTAATCTCATATCGATGGAAGATGGTTGTATCTGTTTTTCATCTAAAATAGGGTCAATAACAAGTTTTCCTCCATCCATATATTCTTTTATAGTTTTATCACTTAAAATTGCCATTTTATCACACAATAAATTTTATTCATATTCTATTAAGTTTTCCATTCTATTGATAACATTATTAATAGTTTCATCAGTATAATCAATTGTAAGGGCTCCAAATTTGCATGAATTAACACAAAGACCGCAGCCTTTACATGCATCGGTATTTAATGTTATTTTTCCATCTTTTTCTTTAATTATTTTAAACATGCAGGAATCTAAGCATTTTTTACAATTCTTACATTTAGCACTGTCAAAGTTTACACTAACTCCATCTAATCTTTCTAGTTTATCACTTATATCATTATGTAAGTTCGGATATACTTTCCATAAACAGCAGCACGGACAGCAATGACAAATTGTAAGTAAACCTTCACCGGGTCTTACATTCATCCAAACAGTATCTATTTTATTTCTCCCAATAATATGACTTAAACCGGCAGCATCGGCCTTATCAACATGCGCTAGAGCTTCATTAACTGTTGCTTCATATCCTATTGTTCTTGGTATTTTTTTGCTTGTCGGTCCAAGGAAAATACAACCAATATCCTGAGGGTAATCTTGGCAGTTGGCTGATGTTCTGCATAAACAGTGGTTCATTATCACAATATCATCACAACGTCTGATAACATCTTTAATTACGTCGGTTGGTAAAAATTCGGAATTTTCAGCCTCAATCTTTTTGTTGACACTTATTGTATTTGGAATAACAATAATTTCATCTTTTTCAAAAAGCATTTTATTTATAATTTTTTTAGCTATTTTGGATTTTTTTGTCCATCCTGCAATTCTGAATCTCCAATTAAAGATTTTATTAACAAGAGCTATGCTTATTTGTGCGAAGCTTATTTTCCTCATGTTTACTCCATTTTCATTTTCAATCTTCTAAGAATGCCTTTGAATGTATGGGCTTCTCTGCCTGTAATAAAGGCTCTATTAATAATATTTTTAAATGATCTTAATCCAGTTTTTTTCTTATGGTCTGGAATATCTATTTTATCAATTAATTCAGCCATATCCTTTATTAAATATTCTTTTTCAAGTGAGGTGCTTTCTTCAAGACCTTCAACAGCATATTCATGCTTATTTTTGAATAGTTCATAAAATATTATTGCAGCTGCATGTGAAATATTTAAAATGGGATAAGTTGAATCAGTTGGAATAGATACACACAAATCACAATCTTCTATTTCTTTATTGCTAAGCCCGTCTCCTTCTCTTCCAAATAATATGGCTATTTTATTATTAATATTAATGCTTTTAGATAATTGCTCCGGTTTTAAAGGAATTCTTGATAAATTATAGCTTCCGCCAGCAATTCCTGTTGATGCAATTTTAAAATCAATTCTTTTAGATTGGTAAAATTCATCTAATGTGGGGTAAACCAGTGCATTTTCAACAATGTATTTTCCATGTGTTGCCTGATAATATGCTTCTGGAGTTAATGTCGGAGGATTTATTAAAACCAGGTTTTTCAATCCAAAATTTGCCATTGTTCTTGCAAGAAATCCAATATTTCCAGGGGTCTCACATTCAACAAAAACAATGTAAATATTACTTTTGAAGGTGTCCAGTTCATTTTCCTCATCTTTTTTGTTTTGCTGTAAATCTTTAATAGCTAATGATTGTCCTCTTGATTTTGCTTTTTTTGTTGAAGTTGATTTTTTTTCAGCTTTTTTTTCTTCTTCTGGTGAACTGACTGGTGCAGTTTCAACTACTTTCTGTTCACTTACAGCTGCATCTCCTATTTTAATCAACTCCCATGTTATTCATAAGATTTTTCTAATAATTCTAAAATATGCATTACTTTAACTTTTTCTTCATTGATATCATCTAATCCATCTTGGAGGTTTCTTTGACAAAATGGACATATTGTAATAACTGCCTCGGCATTAGTGTCTTTAATCATCTTGGCTTTTGCTTTTGAAAGTTCCAGTGCAATTTCAGGTCTTCCAGATTTTATTCCTCCGCCGGCACCGCAGCATTGGCAAGGATAAATCATTTCTTCAAACTCAACTCCTGGAATCTGTTCGATGATTTCACGAGGTTGGTCTTTAATTCCCTGTCCTCTAGCTAAATGACATGGATCGTGATATGTGACTTTCATATTTACCTCTTTCATTTTACTTGAATCGAGCTTATCAACTAAAAATTCACTGATGTCCATTACATTTAGTTTTGAACCGAATTGGGGATGATTGTTCTTGAGAGTAGCACCGCATCCGGAACATAATGTAATTATGGTGTCGTAATCTTTGAAGACTTCTTTGTTTTTATCAACCAGTTCCTGTACAAGTTCAGTTTGTCCTGTTCTTAAAAGTGGGGATCCACAACAGACCTGACCTTCAGGTATGTCGATTTTGATATTATTGGCTTCAAGTACTTTAAGAAGACTGTGACCTATTTTCTGCAGTTTGTTGTCCAGCATACAGCCTGTGAATAAAGCTACTTTGGATCCATTGTAATTGTCTACTTGACTAATAAAGCTTTCACCATCAACACTAACTGACCTGCCGGTTTTTTCAATATTGTCATTAAATGCAACGTGTTCCGGGAGAGGCCCTAGGTTTTCAGAGCATGCGATAGCTCTCATTTTTTCTATTGCATCACCAAATGTATTGATGTTTTTAGGACAGACTGCCAAACATTTTCCGCAGCTAGTACAATTATACAATCCTTCATCTAAACTTTCTTTCAAACGATTAAAATCTTCACGAGGGTCTGATTCAAATTTAGATATGTATCTCATTATATACGGGCCGCCGAATTCTGCAGTTGCAAAATTAACAACAGGGCATGATGAAAGACAGGAGTAACATTCAATACAACTTCTAACTTTTTTAGTGTCTGAAGTATTTTCTTTAGTTACTGTTTTATCTAATTCATCTTGATTTTTTGAATGTAAGTTTAATTGCAAATCTTTTACTTTTCCTTCAATTTCACTTTTATCAACAATTAAATCTTTAATCACCGGAAAACGTAGAGGTTCTATTCTTGCATTATCTTTAATTTCTTTTTGACATGCAAGAGCACCATTTCCATTAAATAAAATTCCACATGATCCGCACTGTCCTGCCCTACAGGAACTTCTAAAGCTAATGTCTGCATCATATTTTTTGTTAATAGCTTGAAGGGCATCTAAAACTTTCATATGTGGAGTTTTTTCAATTTCATAACATTCCATGTGTGGTTCGTCATCAACTTCTTTATCGAACCTGGATACATAAACTTTAATCATTATTTCTCCCTCGTATAATGCTAATCAAAATAACAATAAATTTATATTATATTTTGAACTTATTATTATAATATATTATCTATTATTAATTTATATGTAAAATCTATTATTAATTTATATGTAAGATTTTTTTGAGGATAAATATAATGAATTTAAAAGAATTAGTTACTGGAAAATCTGGTGAAAAACAGTTTTTACTTGGAAATGAAGCGGCAGTGAGAGGTGTGATAGAAGCAGGTATTTCTATTGCAGCAACATATCCGGGTACTCCTTCATCAGAAATTGGAAATATATTGTCAGTGCTTGCAAAAGATGCTAATATTTATTTTGAGTTTTCAACTAATGAAAAAGTCGCAATGGAGGTTGCAGCAACTGCAGCAGTATCTGGACTTCGGTCATTTACATTCATGAAACATGTCGGAATGAATGTTGCTAGCGACTCATTTATGAGTACTGCATACACTGGAGTTAATGGCGGTATGGTAATTTTAACTGCAGATGACCCTTCACTATTTTCATCTCAAAATGAACAGGATACCCGAAATTATGCACGTTTATCCAATGTTCCTGTTTTAGAACCTTCTAATTGTCAGGAAGTAAAAGACATGGTTAAATATGCATTTGACTTATCTGAAGAATTTAAATTGCCTGTTATTGTTAGAACAACTACTCGTGTATCTCATATGCGTGGAGTAGTGGAATTCGGAGATATTAAAGATAATTCTTCCGATAATGATGACCATTGGATGAGGGGGCATTTTGATAAAGATCCGTCTAAATACGTGCCGGTTCCTGCTTTTGCAGGTAAAATGCATGAAAGATTATGTGCTAAAATAAGTAAAATTAATAATGAAACAAATTCATCTCCATTCAATTATTCCACTTCATTTTCTGATAATAAAAAGTATGGAGTAATTTCATCTGGAAGTGCATTTAATTATGCTTTTGATGTAATTAAATATAATGACTTGGACATGGACATTTTAAAAATTGGATTTTCCTATCCATTTCCAGATAAGAAAGTATTGGAATTTATAAAGGATTATGATGAAGTATTTGTTGTAGAAGAGGTTGATCCAATAATGGAAAAAGAAGTTTTATCCATTATCGGCCGTGAAAATCTTAATATTGGAGTTCACGGTAAATTGGATGGAACTTTTCCTGAATGTTATGAATTCAACTCAGATATTGTTAGTGAAGGATTTAATAAAGTTTTAAATTTATCCAATAAAGAAAATATTGCTTTCACAGATAGTTTGAAAGAATTAAGCGAAAAAATACCTTCAAGAGCTCCGGTATTATGTGCCGGTTGTCCGCACAGGTCAATGTATTATGGAATTAATATTGCTATTGGGGAATTAGGTTTGAAAGCTTCTGATGTCGTTTTCGCATCAGATATTGGATGTTACACATTAGGCATTAATCCTCCATACAATGCAGCGGATTATTTACTGTCTATGGGTTCAAGTGTTGGTGACGGTTGTGGATTTTCAGTTTCAACAGACCAGAAAGTTGCAAGTTTTATCGGGGACTCAACATTTTTCCACAGTGGTATTTCACCATTAATAAATGCAGTTCACAATAAACATAATTTTGTTTTAACTGTTCTGGATAATAGAATTACCGCAATGACTGGAGGTCAGCCAAATCCAGGTATTCCTCTTGATGGGATGGGTGGCGAAGCTCCAGAAATATCTATTCGTAAACTGGCTCTTGCCTGCGGAGTAGATTACGTGAGAGTAATCAACCCGTTCAATTTAGAACAGGTTGTCAAAACATATAAGGAAGCATTTGAAAGGGATGATACTGCAGTTATTATTTCAAAAGCCCCATGTACTTTAATCAAAGGCTTAACTAAAAAACCACCAGTTAAATTAGTTGAATCAAATTGTAATCATTGTGATAAATGTGTAAGTGAACTTGCATGTCCTGCAATTTCTAAAATTGGCGGAAAAATAGAAATTGATAAATCTTCATGTGATGGATGTGGAGTTTGCATTCAGGTTTGTAAATATGGTGCATTGGAGGTGGGAAAATGAGTTACAGTATTTACATCTGCGGTGTAGGTGGCCAGGGAATTATTAAAACATCCGTAATTATCGGTGAAGCTGCAATGAATCAGGATTTGGATGTTGTTATGAGTGAAATTCATGGAATGTCACAAAGAGGAGGTTCCGTATCTACTGAATTAAAAATTGGTGAATTTAACAGTTCAATTATTCCGGATACAACTGCGGACATGTTACTTTCTTTTGAACCTATTGAAACAATAAGGGGATTGCATAAAGTAAATAAAGACAGTAAAATCGTTTATAATACGCATCCTATTGTTCCGCCTTCAATTAATGAACCATATCCTAGCGTTGATAGTATCACAAAATCTTTAAAAGAAAATTTTAATCATGTATTGCCAATCGATGCTACAGATTTGGCTTTGGATGCAGGAAACATATTATCATTAAATATGGTTCTTTTAGGGGCAGTTACTGCTGATGATAAGTTTCCATTATCAAAAGATTCAGTTATCAATGCAATGAAAAATAATTTGCATGAAAGATTCCATGATTTAAATATTAAAGCTATTGAAAACGGATATCAGTCAATCAAAGGTTAAATATTTAAATATTATTAGAATTAAATCTTTAATTAGATAAAAAAGTAGGGATATTATGGCTTACCAAATTGATAATGCTATTGTAAAAAAGGATAAAAATGGTAATTTAATATTAATTGACCCTGAGGGTCATTTTCGAGATGAAGATGCATTCATAGCTATTAAAAGTGATGATTTAATCACAATTCAACTTTTAGTTAATGCTATATTAAGCAATGATTTTAAACGCTGGAGGGAACTTGGGGTCATTCCAAACTCAGAACCTATAAAAACTTTGCTTCCACGTTTAGGATACTCTAAAGAAGATATTGCTCAATTATTAAAAGGATTTTAATTCTTTTGGTAATTTTTTTTACTTTTTTTTTTTAATGGTGAACTTTTATTCTGGTTTTTTAAAAGATATAAAATAAAAGAGTTAAATCTTTTCTAAGTCTTCTTTTTTAAGAATTTTTGCATTATTTTCTTCGAATACTTTTATCGCTTTTTCAGTATCTTCAACTTTCATGGCTACAATAGCTTCATTAGGTTGGCTACTTACAAATGCATAAATGTATTCTAAATTAATATCTGCATCATCCAATATTGATAACGTTGAGTTCAATCCGTTTGGTTTGTCTGGAACTGCAACTACAACAACTTCACTTTCTTTTACAATAAAACCATCATTTTCAAGTGATTTGGTTGCTGTTTCATTATCTGATACAATTAATCTTAAAATACCATATTTTGTTGTATCTCCAACAGATAATGCGCGGATATTTACTCCAGCGTTTGCCAATGTGTCTATAGCTTTTTTAATTCTTCCTTCTTTGTTTTCGATAAATACTGAAATTTGAGTTGCCATTTTATCACCTATAATTTTCTTTCATCAATTACACGAACAGCTTTTCCTTCACTTCTTGGGAGTGATTCTGGTTCACATAGGGTAACATCTACTCTTAAACCGGTTTCTGATCTAATAGATGCTTGAATTTGTTTTTCTACTTTTTCCATTTCTTTTATTTCATCTGAGAATAATTCTTTTGAAGCTTCGACTTTAACTTCCACCTCATCAAGAATATCCGGTCTTGTTACGTGAATTAAGTAGTTTGGACTGGCTCCACTAACTTTGAGTAATGCTTTTTCAATTTGGGATGGGAATACCATAACTCCTTTGATTTTCAACATATCATCACTTCTTCCAGTGATTCTTGTCATTCTAACTGTTGTTCTCCCACATTTACATTTATCCGCAATTAATGAAGTTAAATCTTTTGTTCTGAATCTTAAAATAGGCATTCCTGTTTTGGTAAGGGAAGTTAATACAAGTTCTCCATTTTGTCCTGGTTCAAGGGTTTCTCCATTTTCTGGATTGATTATTTCTGGGTAGAAGTGATCATCCTGAATGTGCATACCATTCTGTTCGCTGCATTCCTGTGCAACGCCCGGACCCATTACTTCGGTCAATCCGTAGATATTGAATGTTTTAATTCCAAGGGAACTTTCAATTCTTTTTCTCATTTCACTAGTCCACATTTCAGCCCCATGGATTCCTGCTTTCAAATTAATTTCTTCTAGTGAAATTCCAGCTTTTTCTCTGGATTCACCTAAATACATTGCATATGAGGGGGTACATGTTAACACATCACTTTGGAAATCAATCATTGTATCTAATTGTCTTTGTGTATTTCCAGCAGAGATTGGTACAGTAATCGCACCCATTTTATTCCCTCCGTGGTGAATTCCAAATCCTCCAGTAAATAATCCATAACCATAAGCATTTTGGATAATATAATCTTTTTTAGCCCCAGCCATTTTTAATCCACGTGCAATACATTCGCCCCATATGTCTAAATCATTTTGGGTGTATGCAGTTACTGTTGGCTTTCCTGTAGTTCCTGAAGATGCATGAATTTCTACAATATCTTCACGGGGGACTGCTAAAAGCCCAAGAGGATATGCTTCTCTTAAATCACTTTTTGTAGTAAATGGTATTTTTTCAATATCTTTCAATGTTTTTATATCCTCTGGTTTTAATCCAATTTCATCAAATCTTTTTTTATAAAACTCTATATTTTCATATGCAAGTTTAACAGTTTTTTGAAGTCTTTCGAGCTGGATTTTTTCCTTTTCGTTTTTAGTCATACATTCTGATTTTTCATCCCAAATCATATTATCCCTATTTTAAAATTATTTTTTTTCACGTTTTATTATTTGGTTAGTAGTATAATATAAAACTTTTTTTTAATTGTATTATTGCGTAATATTAACTATTAATGCTTAATCCTATTTCATTTCTTGGTTTTTCTTTATTTGACCTAATTGTGGTACAAAAATGTACAATAATGTATTATGACAATTTTTATATAGTGGTGATAAAATTATATATTCAAAATATTATATATTATTATATTGAGGTTTATATTATGGATGTAATGATTTTAGCTATTGTATTTGTTATTTATATTTTTGCATTGGTTTTTGTAAGTTATTATGCTTACAGGAAAACTAATTCATCCGAAGATTTTATGATAGCTGGTAAGGATACTCACCCATTTATTATGGCAATGAGTTATGGTGCTACTTTTGTCTCGACAGCAGCTATTGTAGGTTTCGGTGGTGTTGCTGGTGAATATGGGATGAGTGTTTTATGGTTAGCATTCTTAAACATTATTATTGGTGTATTCATCGCATTTGTATTTTTAGGAAAAAGAACCCGTAGAATGGGGCATGCTTTAGGTTCTTTAACATTTCCTGAGTTTTTAGGAAAACGTTTTGATTCTAGATTTATCCATTATGTTTCAGGATTAATAATTTTTTGTGCAATGCCACTTTATGCAGCAGTGGTATTAATCGGGGCAGCTAGGTTTTTAGAATCTTCACTTTTAATAGATTTTAGCTTAGCACTTTTAATCTTATCAATAATTATCACATTCTACGTATTATTCGGCGGAATCCGTGGAGTAATGTATACAGATGCTTTGCAAGGAACCATTATGGTCATAGCAATGATATTTTTACTTGTATTTGTTTACTGGCTGCTCGGTGGTGTAAATACTGCAAACACAGCACTTTCCGATATGGTTAATCTATATCCTGCTGAAGCCCTTAAAACAGGTGGTACTGGGTGGACATCGTTTCCAAAACTAGGAACTCCGTTCTGGTGGTCATTAGTATCATCAACACTTATCGGTGTAGGTATTGGGGTATTGGCACAACCTTCATTAATTGTAAGGTTCATGACTGTTAAATCAGATAAAGAACTAAACAGATCAGTTTTAATCGGAGGTATTTTCATTGCAATCATGCCAACAACCGCATATATTGTAGGATCACTTTCCAATGTTTATTTCTATGATAAATTAGGTAAAATTGCAGTAGATGTTGTTGGAGGAAACATTGACAAAATCATCCCAACATTCATTACAATGGCTTTGCCGGAATGGTTTGTATACCTCTTCCTGTTATCATTAATTGCAGCTGCAATGTCTACAATTTCCTCCCAACTTCACACACAGGGAACAGCTTTTGGAGTAGACATTTACGGTACATTAAGGAAAGCATCCAAACAAAAATTAGACCAAGTTTCAATCTCAAGAGTAGGTATTTTAATAGCTATTATTCTGGCGTTAGTAATATCATTTTCACTTCCGGGAAGTGTTGTTGCACTTGGAACAAGCCTATTTTTTGAAATTTGTGCAGCAGCTTTCTTGCCTGTATTTTTAGGAGCAATTTATTGGAAAGGAATTACAAGGCTTGGAGCTATTGCAGGTATTTTATCCGGAACTTTTATAAGTTTATTCTGGCTGGTATTTGTATTTGCAAAAACCGCAAAAGGACTTGGGATATGTATGGCATTATTCGGTGTTGAAACAATATTACCTGTAGCGCCATGGCCGTTTATTGATGTAATGTTAATTGCCGTTCCGGTATCAGCAATATTTACGATTGTTGTAAGTTTACTTACAAAACCTCCTGCTCAAGAAGTAATTGACGAAGCATTTAAAAACATTGACAATAAAGGAAGTGAAGCATAATGATGATTTTTGGAATTGAAGATCCCTGGATTTGGGGAGTATATGTTGGAATTATCTTATCCACGCTTTTATGTATTGTTTATGGTGTTATAAATTGGAATAAAGGAGATTAATCTCTTCTTTTTTAACTTGGAGGGTATTATTTTGAAATTAAAGAAAAATGATCCAGATTTTTTTCATATTTTTAATAATTTCAATAATAAAGAGATATTGGGCTATGTTTCTATTTCTAAAAGGACAAGGTTTGTAATAACTCTAGCTACTTTAATTACAAACACCTCAAAAGAAAAATATGCTATTGCTGTTCGTGATGCACTTGAAGTACTAACTCCTATTGAGATTAAAGAAGTTTTGTATCAGGCTGTTGCTTATGTGGGTCTTGGAAAGACTTTTGAATTATTTGAAGTAACAAATGATGTTTTATTAAAAAATAGTGTTGATCTTCCATTGGAAAGCATATCTACTGTCAATAAAGATAATAGGTATGAAAAGGGTTTAGAAATTCAGAAACAATTTTTTGGTGCTGAAACTATTCAGGCAATGATTGAAAATACTCCTGAAGGCCAGGAAAGATTCAATGATTTCTTGTCAGCTTATTGTTTTGGTGATTTCTATACGCGGGATGCATTATCTAATCAGGATCGTGAATTGATTACCTTTTGTATACTTGCAACTTTGGGAGGTTGTGAAAATCAATTAAGAGGTCACGTTTTAGCTAACTTAAATGTGGGTAATGATAAAGAGGTTTTAATTGATGCATTGACTATTCTTTTACCATATATTGGTTTTCCAAGAACATTAAATGCATTGGCAATAATAAATGAATATTAATGATTAAATCATTAATATTTAAATTTATATGTTTCTTCAACTGCAAATAAGTTTCTGAATTCTGCTGTTGCATCATCTATGTAAAATATTCCCATTTCCCAGCCGTTTTCTTTGTAAACTTCACCTATTTCCGGCATTAGTTCAAAGGTTTTTTCAACAAGTTCCGGATTGTCATCTGCTGTTGCAATACCATAATATCTTAGGAATTTGTCTTTTTCAGGATTTAGTGCAACAATTTCTATTTTTGGATTTTCTTGCATCTGTTTCCATACTTCTTTAAAGGTTCCTACTCCAAAGTATATTTTGTCATCAACTAACATATGAAAACCTAATGGTCTGCATTTTGCTTGGTCGCCGTCTACGCTTGCAAGGAAAAATACTCCTGCTTCTGTTATAAATTCATTTACTTTTTGTATGTCTGACATTTAATCACCTTTATAATTATTTAATATTTCTGTTTATTATAGTCTTTTACAAAATGTTTTTACCTTTTTTTGTAAAATTATTCTTGTGCTGTTATGACTGTTGTCATAAGGATTAACAAGCTATCCCTCGTTGACTTACGAGTTCATAAATATTTTTGTATTG
>Ga0310695_10008799_pt1 | contig 15434 bp, 14 predicted proteins | sample RumenRJG_04DNA_FD_203882 | JGI IMG/M metagenome (GOLD analysis project Ga0310695, IMG submission 203882) | Bovine rumen microbial communities from Lethbridge, Alberta, Canada - RJG_04 (v2) (version 2) | ecosystem: Host-associated > Mammals > Digestive system > Stomach > Rumen | place: Canada...
AACTTAATTACTCTAGCTGAGGCTGTTGGTGTTAAATCTATTCGAGTTTGTGACCCATTTGATGTAAAGGCATTTGAGGCAGTAGTTAAGGAAGAGGTTGCAAAGGATGAGCCATCCGTTATTATTGCGCAAAGACCTTGTGCATTACTTAAGGGTGTTAAATATACAGGTCATTGCAAGATTACAGATCAATGCAAGAAGTGTAAGCAATGCTTAAAGCTTGGATGTCCTGCAATTTCCATGGTAGATGGTGTAGTTAAGATTGATGAGACACAGTGTAATGGTTGTGGACTATGTGTGAATGTATGTCCATTCCATGCAATTGTAAAGGAGGAAGCATAATATGAACATTATGATCGTTGGTGTTGGTGGTCAGGGTACATTACTTGCTTCAAGAATCATTGGTAACGTAGTTATTGAAATGGGTTATGATGTAAAGCTATCTGAGGTTCATGGTATGAGCCAAAGAGGTGGCTCTGTTGTAACCTATGTTAAATATAGTGATAAGGTATATTCTCCAATTGTAGATAAGGGAGAGGCAGATATTATTCTGGCATTTGAAATGCTAGAAGCATATAGAGCTCTACCTTATTTAAAGATAGGTGGACATATTATTGCAAATACGCAAGAAATTAATCCCATGCCAGTAATCACTGGTGCAGCAACCTATCCAAAGGATATTGATAAGAAATTATCTAAAGTAGCAAATACTACCTTTGTAGATGCAGCAAGCTTAGCAAAGGAAGCTGGTAACATTAAAGCAGTTAATGTTGTTTTACTTGGTGTTATGGCTAAGAAGATGGATATAGCCTATGATAAATGGATTGAGGTTATTAAATCTACAGTTCCAGCAAAATTATTAGATGTTAATCTAAAAGCTTTTGAGCTTGGCTATAATGCGTAAACCTTTAAAGCTCTAAGTCAAATTTATGATTTGGAGTTTTTTTCTTTTTCAAAGGGAAAAAATGTCATTATGAAAATTATTTTTTAGGAGACTAATTAATAATCAAATACACATTAATCCTTTAATTGATATCAACATGCACAAAAATGATGTTATGTCAACATGCACAAAAATGATGTTATTGATTTATTTGGTGAGCGGTGTTATAATCAACTTCGGTGTTATAATCCACCGTAAAAACCATGAGGAGAGAATTAAAATATGAAAAAACTATTTATTTTTATTAGTGCTTTTGTATTAGTTTTACTTTTAGCATCCCTAAATACATTTGCACAATCGACAAGTTATTATTATGAGTGTGATGGAGTTGCAAATTCTTATGAAATTGATTTATCAGAAGATAAATTATCTAAATGTAGAAATCACATCACAAATCCAGTGGATGTAGGTAACTTAGTATCATATAATGCTACCATAAATCAACAATATAAAGTACAGACATATCACTTTTATGTTCCTAAGGATGGTTATTATGCAGTTTATACTACAGGCAGTTCTGACACCATTATTAGAATTTATAGAGAAAAACAAGTGTTATGGTGGTTTGCTGGATTTATAGGTGATAAACCTACAGTTGATGATGGAAGTTTATGTGATTCAAATTATGCTAATGCATGTTCTATTGAATATTTAGCAAAGGGTTATTATTATGCAGCGGTGAGAATGTATGGAGCTAAGACTGGTTCATATAAAATGAATATTGGCCCTAATGAGGATTTATTGTATAGACCTAGGTATAGAAATTATAATAGATGGATATGTGAAAATAATGACCCATATTATAGTGGATTAAAGATTTATACTAACTATATTCAGTATTTCACATATGAACAAACCATATTGTTTTATTGGATGCTTTTGGATAAAGAAATAGATTTGGGCGAATATAAAGAAAAATATGGTATGGATTCTATAAGCCCTAAAACGTTGCTTGAAATAAAGGATAGTAATATACCCGAAATCGTTGATTTGATAGGCTTTGTGGTTGGTATCATTACAGCCAATGCAACAGCGGGTACTTCAATTGCAATCTCCGCGTTTTTCGAATGCGCTAGTTTGGCAACAAGTATGAACTATTTAACAAAGCAAGCACTTATTACAAAAATAAAAAATGAATGTAAAATAAAGGAAACTGCAATTAGTTCTGATACAATTAAATATTCCGCCCAGTATTGCTTAGGATTAAAAGAGTGGTATACGACTGATGTTCCAACGGGATTATTTGGTTATAATTATGACGTGATAAAATATAATAGTGGAGACACATATTTAAGAGGAGAAAAAAATGCAAAAGGTAAATGGACAGCAATGTAAATTAAGAAAAGTCATTATTTTACTCATATCATTTATATTATTTCTTTCTCTTTCGTCTTGCAGTAAAAAAAATGAGAAAATAAATGTGGATGATGTATTAAGTGACAATTTTAATTCTCGCTGGAAGAACGAGAATTATACAATTAATTCTTTAGAAAGATATATTTATATTGATGTTATAGAAGATGATTCTAGCGCCTTTGAAAGAACATGGAGTTTTTATATCATTAATTATAATGTTACAAGTAAACAGGATACCTTTAATGACATTTATATATATGATAACTCAAGTCTTCGACTTACAATTAATTTAAGTACATTTGAGGCCTTAAAGGATGATTTTGAAGCATACTATAATTGCTATATGAAGGCAAAACAATTTGGAGAATATAAATCTTATACAGAAGAAGAATGGACCAAAGTTTTTAGTTAATTACCCCAAAAGAAGAGAATGTGACTATTAATATTACTAGCATACTTCTTATACAGGAGATGGTTTAGAAGAACATTTTCTTATGGATGGAATTAAATGTTAATTATGAAAGATATATAGTTTAACTATGTTATGAGAAGAAGTATCTTCATATGCAAAAGATGAGAGATTATGGTGAGGAATACTGTATGAAATTTGAGATTAGAATAAAAAAAATTGCTACTAGTATATTTACTATATTATCATTTGTTTTTTTAATGACATCGTGCAGTAATAAAAATGCATATGACGAAGTTGAGAGTGATTTTATTTCTAAAAGATCAGTTTTCTTTTTGGAAGACGGCATTAATAAAGAACTATCACTTTATCAATATGATGAATATTATATCTACCATTATTCCTATGTTGAAAGCTCCTCAAGTGAGGCATTTGAACGTATTTCAGTTTGGGCTTTTGATAGAAATCTAGGCGGTAGAGATTTCTATAAAGAAAAAGCACACATCTATTTATTACCCTATGATTTAAGTGATAAATACCCTGAAGAATATCAGCTTTATTTAAAGGCTAAAGAAACGGGTTTGATAAAAGAGTATTCTTCGGATGAAATACAAGAAATTGCAGAAATATTATATAATCACTATTGATTTTATTTGGAAAAGAATAACTCTTTAAGTGGTGGGGATAGTATTTCTAGTTAGGATGAAAATGATGATTATTTTAGGAGCTTTACTGTGCAAGAGGTGACTGGTCAAATGCATAAAAAATTTTTGAATATCAGCTTGGGCAGTATTTTATTTCTTACATCTTGTGGGAATGAAGGAAACTCATTTGGCTTTGTAGATAAAGATTGTGCAAGACAATTCAAGTATTCTATTGAAAATGGCACAATTGAAATTATTCGTTTTGAACGTTATGATTATGAAAACTATTCATATATTGATGTTGATTTTTATTCAATAGAAGATAAAACAACTCTCTCAACAATATTTGAATATTCTAATGATATGTTTTTGACATCTTATCCCGAGGAAAAACAATTTATAGAAAAGGATTGTAAGGATCATTATGATAGATTTCTTTATGCAAAAGAATATGGGATTTATACCGTTTATACAGGTAATACATTAGAAGAACTCTTTTCTTATAATTGGGAATAAAATTTTTATTTAAGAGGTTTAAAAAATGCGAAAGGTCATTGGGAATCTATGTAAAATTCTATATGTTTTAGTGATTGTTTTATTATGTGGCATTTTATCTTCATGTAAGAATGAAGAATATAGTCTATCTGATCAAATATTTAGCCATTCTTTTAACACTAGAAACAATTACGATGATGTAGAAATTTATTCATTAGAAAAATATACATACGTTGAATATGTAAATGATGGAGCATATTCTTATGAAAACCAATGGTGTCTTTATTGTATAAATTATATTAATTCTCTAACTAATGTTGATTATGAGATGCTTTATACATATGAGAATGATTCTTTGTATGATACAAGTTCTTTAAAGAATATTGACTTATGGAAGAATGATTTTCCTAAAACATATGAGCTTTATACTAAATTGATACAAGAAGAAAAATATACGGAATACAAAAAATATACAAAAGAAGAATGGGAAAAACTATTTAACCTATCTGCTTAATCATAATTCCTTAATATCTTTTATTGGTTGCTAACAAGTAATGCTTGAATCTATTATGATTTAAGCACTATGTTCTTGAGAGGTGATACATATGATAAAGGCCATTGGATTAAATTTAAATAAATTATTTAAAACGTCATTGATTGCCATTGTTTTTCTATTTGGCTTGTCGGCATGTAAAAATGAGGACTATAATAGCCAAGAATCACTAATTGGATCAAGATGGGGAAAAGCAATTTTGAATGGAGAAATGGAAGTTGATGGATTAGATTGCTACAGCAAGGATAATTATTGGTACTATGAGCTAAAATACTATTCAGGCAATGATATAGTTCATTATTTAATTGTTTTTGAAAATGATGTAGAAATTACGGAATTTACTTTAAAAGAGCCTTATATTTCTTCTCATGAAGAAACTTATAATGAGTATTTAAACGCAAAAGAGTACGGTGATTATAAAGAATATACTCTAGATGAAATCATTTCTCTATGTGAAAAGTATGCAAAGAAATGGTAAATAAATAAAATAATTTAGTATTTAGCGCTTCTAATGATATAATCAAATAGAAGCGCTATTTTATTGGGAGTGATAGAATGATACAATTTAAAAATGTGTCAAAAATTTATGTAGACAAGGATAAGGCAACACTAGGCGTAAGAGATGTAAATTTAGAACTAAATGATACTGGTGTTGTTGCAATATGTGGTGAATCAGGTAGTGGTAAATCCACATTTTTAAAGCTTTTAGCTAAGCTAGATTCTCCTACGGAGGGAGAAATCATTATTGATTGCAAAAACACAAGTGAATATGATTTAGATGAAATGAATGATTATAGATTTCAAAATATATCCTTTATTTATCAGGATTATAATTTGATAGAATCCATGAGTGTAATCGATAATGTTATGATGCCACTATTGATTAAGAATTATTCAATAAAGGATGCTAAGACAAACGCGCTAGATGCGATTGCGAGGGTTGGTATCGAAAGTTTAAAGGATAAAAAATGCAATAAGCTATCTGGTGGAGAAAAGCAAAGATGTGCTATCGCAAGAGCGATTGCTTTAGATACGAAAATTATTGCATCGGATGAGCCTACTGCGAATTTAGATAGTGAAACGGCAAAGGGAATTGTATCACTTTTAGCCTCCTTAGGAGAAGACCATTTAGTTGTAATTGTTACGCACAACTTTGATGAAATAAAGGATTTTGCGACAAGAAGAATTCTATTTAAAAATAATGAAATTGCCTTAGATGAGGAATTATCGAAGGAAAAGAAAAGCCTTAAGGAATATAAAAAATCAGATGTAATTTCATTTAAGAAAATGATCCAAATGTCATTTTATAATTCATTTAGAAGCTTTAGTAAGGCTTTTATTATGATATTTACAGGGCTTATATTTTCTTTATTACTTTTTATTACATTTACTGCTCTCGATATATCCTTAAACCAATACAAATATACAAATCGTTTCATAAATGCAAAGGAAAACTCCGTCTATGTTTTAGCAAATGACAGTAAACCTATAGATTCTACTATATTTCAAAAATATAATTCTTATAATAAAAATCCAAGTGAGGAATTAAGAAGCTGTATTTATGAAATTAAAAATTATAAAACTGTTCATTTATATTATCATGATGAAATGCCAAGCTTACTTTTAGGTAGATATCCTAATGCTTCCAACGAGGTATGTATCAATTTAGAGGGAAATCTTACAGAGCATGAATGTGAGGCCTACTTAAATAAAGAAATTACAGGCTTTAGAATGGGAGATTCTTACATTATTGTAGGTGTTGCAAGTAGTGCAACAAAATCTTATTTGTTTGGGAATGACTATTTACAGGCTATAAGTAAAATGGTAAGCAGTAATTCTAGGGTTTGTATTAATTATGATGGAACAATGACAAATATTCTAAATAGCAGCGAATCCACTACTAAAATCTATGATTATTCTAGATTGGTTTGTAGTGATGCTACCAAGAATAAGATTACATTCCCTAAGAGCTTTCTAGGGCAAATTCAACGCTTTGATATATATTATGAGATAGATGGAAGAGATTATTTATCTAGTGGAAGTGAATTTCAAATTGAATATGATGGTGAAGAGACAATACTTGAAATCAATAAGGATTATAGTTTTGATAAGTGCTTTGATGCAATTATTTATGATGTAAATCCAAAAGATGAAATTGCTCATTTAAAAAATATGGGATATTATGCTGTAGATATGGTTTATTATTCCATAGAAGATGATTTTATGAATAATGCTTCTGTTTATACCTCAATTGCATTAATTTATAGTATTGTTTTAAGTTCTTTTTTAATCTTTGGCTTTATCTTTTTAAGTTTATTTAAATTAAGAAATAAGGAATACTTTGTTTTAAGCTCTTTAGGCTTGAATAAGAATAAAACAAGACAATTATTATCCTTAGAATTTATAGAGTATTTTTTCGTAAGCTTTATTCTATCCTTATTCCTTGCCATTCTATTTTTAAATATCTTTTATAAGAATCTTTCTATTCTAAATATTTGCTTAAAATCTACTATATTTGTATTTATATTCTCAATATTATGTATATTTATATTAAATCAATTCGTTTTATCGAAAAAGAAGGCTTTAGGTAAGGGAGGTAAGAGAAATGATTAATCTTATTCACGTTACAAAAAGCTTTAATAGAGTACAAATATTAAAGGATATTGATCTGGAATTGCCAAACAAAGGTCTAATCTCTATTTTAGGTGAGTCAGGTAGTGGTAAATCCACCTTATTAAATATATTAGGTGGATTAGATAATCCATCCTCTGGAGAGATTTTATATGATGGTATAAAAATTAAGGATATGGATTCTTATAGAGAAAAGAATATTTCCTATATTTTTCAGGATTGTTTTTTACTAGAGAATAATACGGTTTATGATAATTTATATGAATACCTATTGCTAAATGGAATTACATCTAAGGAAGAGGTAGATTTTAGAATTCATCAGGTATTAGACATAGTCAAATTAAAAAAATACAAAAGACATTTCGTTAAGAATTTAAGTGGTGGAGAACGCCAAAGAGTAGGTATTGCAAGAGCACTCTTGAGAAAGAATAAAATTCTATTTGCTGATGAGCCTACAGGAAATCTAGATCAAAATAATGCAAGAGTTATTATGAGTGCTTTGAAATATGCAGCAAAGGATGCATTAGTTTTACTTGTTACACATAATAAAATACTTGCAGAGGATTATTCTGATAAAATATATACCATCCGGGATGGGAGAATTTTATCAGAATATATTCCATTAAATAAGGGATATGATTCCTCAAATAGAATATATGAAGAGGATTTAAAGCATAGTGAGATTTCAAAAGATGATGTTAAAATAGACACTTATGATTTAGATTCTTTAAATATTTCCTTTTATTCCATTCATGGACAAATCTATTATAAGGCAGATCAAAAGATTAAAAATATAGAAGACAGTCCATATATTATAGCCAAGGAAAGAACAGATGCAATTCCTAAGGAAAATATAGATATATCCATAGAATATAATGATGTAGAAAAGAAGAATAATCGATTTAAAGAAATTCTATTGTATTTCTTTAATAAAACAAAATTAAATTCGGTCCATCGCATATTCTTAGCTCTTATCGGTATTATGCTATTTTTCTTTTCCTTCTTTTTAGTTTCATCAACTAAGGTAGATGAATCTAAGGTAAGATATACAGATACTGCCTATTTAGTGAATCGAAATATTCATAACGATGGTAAGGGAAAATATTTAGATTCTACTTCTTTAGAGAAATTAATTCTAGAGAATAAGGCTACGGATATTGTTGAGGAAGTTATTTATGATTTTTATTTGTTCCATAATTCTTATGTGAAATCAAAAAGTGAAAAGGGTATTTATGTTCCTATAGAATATAACAATAAAGAAGCAGTATATGGCGTAAATCAATTAAATAATAGTGATGAGGTTATCATCTCTAAAGCGTTAGCCAATAGCATTAGAGGAGATATTCCATTAGAAAATTTATTGAATTATAGCTTAAATATTAATGGTACAAAAACAAACAAGAAAATTGTTGGAATTACGGATTCTTTGAATTATGAGGTATTCTATTATAAGACTTATGATTATAGTGTTGGATTAACAAATTATTCTATAGATGGTAGCTTAAGAAATGTAAGAATAGTTTCTAATTTTACTTCCTTTGATTTATCCTTAAGTAGAGGAGAATTACCAAAGAATAAAAAAGAAATTTTGGCTTTAGATGATGGTAAAACGGAGTTAGGTGCAAAGGCTGGAGAATATTTAATTTCTGGGTTTTATGAATTGGATGATTCTGTAGAGAATAAATATGAATATGTCATGTCTTTAGATTCTACAGAATTTAGATTAGAATATAATTTAATTCATCGTATGTTTAATTTAAAATTAACTAAGAATTATTTATTCCAATTACATACAGAAAATATATATAAGAATGTATGTACGGAAAAGGATTATCAATACGATGCTTTTTATGGAGAGTCACATGAAAGGCTTGTAAGCTTCATCATTCCTGCCTTTAGCATTTTATTCTTAATTACAGGATATGTTATTCTTATGTCCTTTATTATGGTAAATAAAATGGCGAATCGATTAGCCTTTGAAAGAACCCTAGGTAAAAAAAGATTCTATTTATCCTTCAAGGTATTTATTTCATCTATAATGAATGCCTTAATCTTTGTTGGTATTCCATATATTTTATCAAGCTTTTTCCTATTAGGATTACTTGAATTAAATAAAACCTTTAATATAGGTTTACCTATACTTAATCCATACTCTAGTATTTGGTTTTATTTATGCTTCCTTATTTTTGTTTTAGCATATGGGGTTATTTATATGCTTGCAACATTAATAAAGCTTAGATTAAATATATCTTCGTTATTAAAAAGAATAAAAAGTTAATTCTTTAAATTGATTTTAGACTATGCCTATGCTAAAATATATTTAATAATTTTTAGGCGTTGATAAAGAAGAAGTAGTTATATTTCGGATTATAAGAGAGATAGCGGTAGGTGTAAGCTATTATGAAGAATATAATAAATACATCTTTGGAGCCTCTAGCTTAAAAGGCTAGACGGGTGCGACCGTTATATCGTTAATGAGGCTATTATTTAGTAAAATAAGGTGGTACCACGGTTATAATCGTCCTTTCTGATGGAAGGACGATTTTTTTAGTCAAGGAGGGAAATAAAAATGACAATTATTGATTTTTTAGAGGATAATGTCAAAAAGTATGGTAATGAAGAATGCTTAGTTGAAATCAATCCTCAAAAAAAGCCTGAAAGCTATCGTACCTGGAGAGAATACAATTTAGTAGAGCCAGGAAGAGCTAAAGAGGTAAGAAGAAGTATTACTTGGCGTGAATTTGATGAGCTTGCGAATAAAACAGCAAATTTACTTTTGAGTAAGGGTATTAAGAAAAATGATAAGGTTGCAATTCTTTTAATGAACTGCTTAGAATGGCTTCCTATTTATTTTGGTATATTAAAGACTGGTGCACTAGCTGTACCTATGAATTATAGATATACCACAGATGAGATTAAATATTGCTTAGATTTAGCAGATTGTAGCTGCTTAATCTTTGGTAATGAATTCATTGGTAGAGTTGAGCCTATTGCTGACCATACACCAATGGTAAAAACATTAATTTATGTGGGTGAAGGTAGTGTACCATTTGCAGATACCTATTTAGAAATTATTGACTATTTTTCGCCAGTAAAGCATGAGGTATTATTGACAGAGGAGGATAATGCTGCAATTTATTTCTCTTCTGGTACAACAGGATTCCCTAAAGCCATTAGACATCTACATAAGGCCTTAGTGCATTCTGCAAGAGTAGAGCAGAAGCACCACTTCCAGACACATGAGGATAATTTCTTATGTATTCCACCACTATATCATACAGGTGCTAAGATGCATTGGTTTGGTTCTTTAATATCAGGCTCTAAGGCAGTTTTACTTAGAGGTATTAAGCCGGAATGGATTTTAAATACAGTATCTGAGGAGCACTGTACTATTGTATGGCTTTTAGTTCCTTGGGCACAGGATATCTTAGATTCTATTGATAGAGGAGATATTAAGCTTAAGGATTATGATTTAAATCAGTGGAGGCTTATGCACATTGGTGCACAGCCTGTACCACCAAGCCTAATTCAAAGATGGATGAAGGTATTCCCTTCTCATCAATATGATACCAATTATGGATTATCGGAATCTATTGGACCTGGCTGTGTTCATCTTGGAGTTGAAAATTTAAGCCACGTTGGCGCAATTGGCGTTCCAGGGTATGGCTGGGAGGTTAAAATCATGGATGAAGAGGGCCATGAGGTAGTTACTCCTGAGGAAGTTGGAGAGCTTTGTGTTAAGGGTGATGGTGTAATGGTAGAATATTATAAAAACCCTGAGGCTACAAAGGAATCTATTAAGGATGGTTGGCTATATACCGGTGATATGGCTAAGCGTGATAAGGATGGCTTCTATTATTTAGTTGATAGAAAGAAGGATGTCATCATCACAGGTGGAGAAAACATCTACCCTGTACAAATTGAGGATTTCTTAAGAAAGAACGAAAAAATTAAGGATTGTGCTGTCATTGGATTACCTGATCAAAGATTAGGTGAGGTTACCTTAGCTATTATTGAGCTTAAGGATGGCGTAATGATGAGTGAGGATGAGGTAAATCAATTCTGTTTTGATTTACCAAGATACAAGCGTCCAAAAAAGATTATTTTCGCTAAGGTATTAAGAAACGCAACAGGTAAAATTGAAAAGCCAAAGCTAAGAGAAATCTATTCTAAGGTTCGCTTAGTAGAAGCAGAAACTACAAGCTAGGAGAATGAATTATGGATTTGGCGATTAAGATTATTTTTATAGTTATTTTCTTTGCAGTAACCCTATATATTGGATATTACTGTAGAAGAAAGGCAACAACAAGCCAAGACTTTGTGCTTGGTGGTAGAAACGTTGGACCATGGCTTTCCGCATTTGCCTATGGTACATCCTATTTTAGTGCAGTAGTATTTATTGGTTATGCAGGATCCTTTGGCTATGCCTTTGGTGTTTCTGCCTTTTGGATTGGTATAGGTAATGCGCTTGTTGGCTCATTCTTGGCGTGGGCGGTTTTAGGTAGAAAAACTAGAATAATGACGCAGCATTTGAATTCATCTACAATGCCTGAATTCTTTGGTAGAAGATTTAATTCTAAACCACTTAAAATAGCTGCATCCATTATTATCTTTGTGTTCTTAGTTCCATATACTGCAGCATTATATAATGGTTTATCTTATTTATTTCAGGTATGCTTTAGTGATGCAGTGCCCTATTGGGTTTGGATTTTAATTATTTCTATTGCGACTGGAGCTTATGTAATTGTAGGTGGACTTATGTCTACTGCAATTAATTCAGCAATCCAAGGCGTTATTATGCTTGTTGGTATTTCTTTAGTTGTTATTTTCTCATTACAGCTTAATGGTGGCTTGATGGGCTCAATGGAGGCCCTTGCGACAGGGGCAAATGGAGGATGGCAGTTTGTATCCTTGTTTGGTCCAGATCCCGTTCATTTAATCTTTGTTGTAATATTAACATCCCTAGGATGCTGGGGATTACCACAAATGGTTGGTAAGTTCTATTCTATTAAAAATGAAGGTCAAATAAGAAAGGGCTCTATCATTTCTACTGTGTTTGCGTTAGTTGTAGCTGGAGGATGCTATTTCTTAGGCGGCTTTGGAAGAATTTTTGCGAGCGAAAAATCTGCAACCATTATTCCAGAGATTGTATCGAAATTAAATGTAGTTATTGTTGCGATTGTTATTGTTTTAGTTTTGGCAGCATCTATGTCTACCCTATCTGGATTAGTTCATACAAGTGCTGCAACGGTAACCTTCGATTTAATTGGCTCTAAAAAGGAAGTATCTGAAATTACAAAGATGATGCTTTTAAAAATCTTTGTTGTATTCTTTATTGCAGTATCTGCAGGCTTAGCAGCCTTCCAAACCTATGGTCCAAAGGAATTAACTAAGGATATTGCTTCCTTGATGGGAATTTCTTGGGGTGCCATTTCTGGTGCATTTATTGGACCATTCTTTTATGGATTATATTGGAAGAAGACTACAAAGGCTTCCGTTTGGGCATCCTTTACCTTTGGTGTAGTAATTTCAGTAGTAAGCTTAATATTATCTTTAACTGGTGTAAACTGTAAATTAATGGCAAATAATATCCTATGGTTTGATTTTGCAGATTCCATATATATGGGAGTACTTGCGATGGCAGCAAGCTTTATTATTGTTCCTATAGTATCTAAATTTACAAAGAAGCCAGAGAATGTGGATGAAATATTTGCTTGCTATGAAAGACGTGTTGTTGTTCCTGAAGGAGAAGTATTAGTAGATTCTAAGGATAAAATAGTTTTAGAAGAAGTTAAAGAAGAGGCTTCCGCCTAATGACTATTGATTTTCATACACATGCATTTCCAGATTCTATTGCTCCTAAGGCAATCCCTATATTAGAGGAAAAGGGTAGTTTATGTGCATATACGGATGGTACAATTTCTGATTTAAGAAAGAAAATGGAGGAGAATCATATTGATTATTCCTTAGTTTTACCTGTTGCCACAAGCGCAAAACAGGTAAAAAGTATTAATACCTTTGCAATAGAGGTAAATAATAAATATAAGGAAACCCATATTTTATCCTTTGGAGGATTACATCCAGATTATATAGATTATGAAGAAGAAATTATTCGTCTTAAGGAATCAGGTATAAAAGGAATTAAACTTCATCCACCATATCAGGATACCTATATCGATGATGTGAAATATATAAATATTATCGATAAGGCCTTTGAATTTGGCTTAATTGTTATTCTACATGCAGGAATTGATATTGGAATCCCTGGAGACCCTAAGGTTACTCCAGATAGAATTTTAAATATGATGAATGGATTACATCATAAGGGTAAGCTCGTTTTAGCTCACATGGGATCTTGGGGGTTATGGGATCAAGTATATTCTAAGCTATTAGGTAAGGATATTTATATAGATACCGCATTTAGCTTAGGGTATTGCTATCAAAAAGAGAAAAGAATTCCATTATTATCTAAAGAGGATTTCAAAAGATTCGTTTTAAAGCATGGTGCAGATAAAATATTATTTGGTACAGATTGCCCATGGGCAATTGGTGCACCTTATATTGAATTCATAAAGGAATCTGGAATAAATAAGGAAGATATAGATAAGATTTTAGGTGAAAATGCATATCACTTACTTGTAATAGGAGACTGTAAAGATTAATTTTTTTACAGTTTTTTTTATGATCGTGAAAATTTTTTTAAGATTTTGACTATTTATTTAATGAAAGGCAAAAAGGCTAATCAAAAAATAAATAGAAAAGAGGAATAAAAATGACAGAAAGATTAGAGGCTATCGGTTTAACCGATTATTATTTCAAGGAGTTAATTAAAAGAAAGAAGAATTATTTAACTCTATTACTAAATGGTATTTGTAACTTAGATTTAAAGGAATCCGATATTACATTAACGGATACAGAAGAAAGAGATTTATGTACCTTAAAAACAGTGAATTATGATATTAAGGTTGTAAGCATGGATTTGACGATTGATTTGGAAGCTCAAATTGGTATTAATTCAAAGGAAAAGAATGAATATGGAGAATATATTTATGATGTATCTAGAGGATTTTATTATTTATCTTTATTACATTCAAAATCCTATGAATATAAAGAAAAGGGCTATAGGAAGAAAAGATCAAAGGTTATCTTCATATATAAATATGATATTGAAGGTGATGATTGGATTCAAAAAATAGGAAGCATTAACTTTTCAACCAAAAGAGTTTATGATGATATGGAATTATATTTAGTCTCACTTGAAAAAATTCCTGAAGATAGTAAAATTGAAGTAGGTAGAGCGTTAAAATTATTATCTACAAAGGATATAGGAAAGTATTTAGAGGATAAATCTAAAATCATAAAGGAGGCGGCAGAAATGTTAAGCGATTATGATAAGACTGATGAGGCTAGAAGATTAAGAGATGCAAGGTTGAAGCAGGAATATGAAGAGGGCGTAAGGCTTGAGGCAGCCAAGGATGAGGGTATTGCCCAAGGTAGAGAAGAAGGTATTGCCCAAGGTAGAGAAGAAGGTCTTGCCAAAGGCAGAGAAGAAGGTATTGCCCTAGGTGAAGAAAAAAAGAAAAAAGAATTCATTTCAAGTATGATTCAAAACGGAATGAAAAAGGAAGAAATAGCAAAACTACTTAATTTAAGTCTAGAAGAGGTAGAAAAGTATATTGAATAAAGGAGCGGCAGAAATGTTAAGCGATTATGATAAGGCCGATAAGGCTAGAAGATTAAGAGACGCAAGATTGAAGCAAGAATACGAAGAGGGCGTAAGGCTTGAGGCTGCCAAGAATGAGGGAATTGCCCAAGGCAGGGAAGAAGGAATTGCCCAAGGTAGAGAAGAAGGTATTGCCAAAGGTAGAGAAGAAGGTATTGCCAAAGGCAGAGAAGAAGGTATTGCCAAAGGTAGAGAAGAAGGTATTGCCCTAGGTGAAGAAAAAAAGAAAAAAGAATTCATTTCAAGTATGATTCAAAATGGAATGAAAAAGGAAGAAATAGCAAAACTATTTAATTTAAGTCTAGAAGAGGTAGAAAAATATATTGGATAAAGGAGCGGCATGCTCCTTTTCATTATTTTTGGCATAGAAAATTATATCTTTAAAATAAATGGTCTTAAGTGTATAATATTTTTGGAAATTAGGTGGAATTATGCAGAGTATATATAATTATACAGAAGAAATGTGGAAGGAATATTTAATCAATATGGGAGAAAAGCCATTTCGAGCATCTCAAATGATGGAATGGTTTTATCGTCATAGAATTCATGCCTTCCAGGAAATGAGCAATATTTCAAAGAAATTTATTGCTCATTTAGAGGAAAATTTTATCATTGATAGCTTAAAATGTGTTACAAGACAGATATCCTCTGATGGTACACAAAAGTTTTTATTTGAATTA
>Ga0310695_10008801_pt1 | contig 15431 bp, 13 predicted proteins | sample RumenRJG_04DNA_FD_203882 | JGI IMG/M metagenome (GOLD analysis project Ga0310695, IMG submission 203882) | Bovine rumen microbial communities from Lethbridge, Alberta, Canada - RJG_04 (v2) (version 2) | ecosystem: Host-associated > Mammals > Digestive system > Stomach > Rumen | place: Canada...
TAATACCGTGGGACAGATTCTCATGGCAAAGAAAATGGGCAAAACTCGTATCATTGCCGAGACTGGCGCTGGTCAGCATGGTGTTGCCACAGCCACCGTGTGTGCCCTTATGAACATGAAGTGTGAGGTGTTTATGGGTGCCACCGATGTAGAACGACAGCATGTCAACGTTGAACGTATGAAGATGCTTGGAGCCACCGTTCACCCTGTGCGTACGGGTAACATGACACTCTCTGATGCATGTTCTGAGGCCATTCGCGACTGGTGCTGTCACCCCGAAGACACCTTCTATATTGTAGGCTCTACCATGGGACCACATCCTTATCCCGACATAGTAGCCAAGATGCAGAGCATCATCTCAAAGGAAATTAAGCAGCAGCTCGAAGAGAAGATTGGTCGCGACTATCCTGATTATCTCATCGCCTGTGTTGGTGGAGGAAGCAACGCTGCGGGTACCATCTATCATTATATTGACGATACACGTGTGAAGATTGTTCTTGCTGAGGCTGGTGGACATGGCATCGACACCGACCACACCGCAGCCACCATTCATTGCGGAAGTGAGGGCATACTTCATGGAGCGCGCACCCTTGTGATGCAAAACGAAGACGGACAGATTCAAGAAGCCTTCACCATCTCGGCAGGTCTCGACTATCCTGGCATCGGACCAATGCATGCCGACCTTGCCGAGAAAGGACGCGAGAAGGTGCTCGCTATCAACGACGATGAGGCTATTCGGGCAGGTTATGAACTCACCCGCATGGAAGGCATCATCCCTGCCATTGAGAGTGCTCATGCCGTGGCTGCCCTGAGTAAGCTCAAGTTCACCCCCGACGATGTTGTTGTGCTCACCGTATCTGGTCGGGGCGATAAAGATATTGAAACCTATTTGAATGCGCGAAGCTAGCGCTTCGCTAAATGATAAATTACAAATGATAAATGATAAAGAAGCGCCAAGCGCTTTTTGGAATAATTACTTTGTAATTACTAATTGCGCTTTGTGCAACTAATTTGTAATTCGTAATTCAAAATTCGTAATTATGTATAAATATATAACTCATACCCGCAAGATTCTTGCCGACCTCTACACTCCGGTTGGCGTGTATATTCGCTTGCGCGACCTCTATCCACAGTCGGCACTCATGGAGAGCTCCGACTATCATGGCAACGACAATTCGCGCTCGTTCATCTGTATCAATCCCATTGCCAGCATCTCTGTTGGACACAATGTGGTAACCAAAAACTATCCCGACGGTAGTGTGGTAACAAACGACCTTAGCGCTATCCCTGCACCATCAATGAAAGATAGAGTGGGCGAGGAGATGTCTGCTTTTCTGCGCGATTTCTCGGTAACAGGTGAGAGTTCTGATTTTTGTGGGCTTTATGGCTACACCAGCTTCAATGCTGTGCGCTATTTCGAGAACATACCTGTTAAAGACACCACAATGCCTAAGAACGATGCTCCCGACATACTTTACATTCTATATCGCGATATCATAGTCTTCGACCACTTCAACAACACCATGGAGTTCATCACTCTGGGCGATGAGTCGCAACTCGATGTTTTGGAGCGAGCTGCCAACAAGGCAAGTGTGAAACCATACGATTTCCGTCCCGTGGGTGAAACCTTCTCAACACTTACCGACGAAGAGCACAAAGCCAACATTCGTCAGTGCGTTAAGCATTGTCTTCGTGGAGATGTGTTTCAGGTTGTTGTTAGTCGTCGTTTCTGTCAGAAATACGAGGGCGACGATTTCAAGCTCTACCGAGCCCTTCGCAGCATTAATCCCTCGCCCTATCTGTTCTATTTCGACTTTGGAGGATTCCGAATCTTTGGTTCATCGCCCGAAACCCACAACCGCATACAGGGCAACCATGCCTTCATCGACCCTATTGCTGGCACCACCAAGCGCACTGGCAATCCCGATGAAGACCTTAAAAATGCCACATTTCTGCGTAACGATCCCAAGGAGAATGCCGAACATGTGATGCTTGTTGACCTTGCACGCAACGACCTCAGTCGCAACTGCCACAATGTAAAGGTTGATTTCTACAAGGACATGCAGTTTTATTCCCATGTTATTCACCTTGTGTCGCGAGTGAGTGGTGAACTCGATTCCCATGCAGACCACATCAAGGCCTTCATCGACACCTTCCCCGCAGGCACCCTTTCTGGAGCGCCCAAGGTGCGTGCAATGCAGATAATCACCGAGCTCGAACCTCACAATCGAGGAGCCTATGGCGGTTGTATCGGCTTCATAGGGTTCAATGGCGACCTCAACCAAGCTATAGTCATTCGCACCTTCGTTAGCCGCAACAAAGAACTGTGGTTTCAGGCAGGTAGCGGCATTGTTGCCAGGAGCAACGATGAATATGAGTTAGAAGAAAGCAATAACAAACTTGGTGCACTTGTTAAAGCAATACGCTTTGCAAGCGAAATGTAATTTTTAAAGAAGATAAAAGAAGTTAGAAGTAGATAGAAGGAGGTAAAAGACAAATGTCTTCAAAGAGAAAACTCAGTAATATGAAAATAGTAATAATCGACAATTATGATTCGTTCACATACAACCTCTCACACCTTGTAAAAGAGTTGGGAGCCGAAGTAACAGTATATCGCAACGATCAGTTCACACTCAATCAGCTTGAAGTGTTTGATAAGATAATCCTTTCGCCAGGTCCAGGCATACCTTCCGAGGCAGGACTTCTTCTCGATGTAATCAAAAGCTATGCCGGTCGCAAACCAATCCTTGGTGTGTGTCTTGGTCATCAAGCCATCGGCGAAGCCTTTGGAGCACAGCTCGAGAATCTCTCTCAGGTGTATCATGGCGTGGCATCCACCATCCGTCAGTTGAGCAACGACTACATCTTCGATTCTCTGCCACGCAACATCGAGGTAGGGCGTTATCACTCATGGGTAGTGTCGGCACACAACCTTCCAGAATGTCTCGAGATAACCGCTCATAGTGAGGAAGGACAGATAATGGCACTCCGCCATCGTCACTACGACATTCATGGCATACAGTTCCATCCCGAAAGCATTCTCACCCCACAAGGTCGCCAGATTCTCCAAAACTTTTTGGAAAACTGAAAAAGGATATTGAAATTATTTTAAGCGTATGGGTATTTTTTTTTGGTAATCCAAAAATATTTATTACTTTTGTATAGCTTTTTATGAAAATTAGTTTTTTAGTATGCAAATTTGGCACTATAGCACTGTGAAGTGTTATTTTTTCAAGCATTGCAAATTATGTTATAGACGATTTATTTACAAAAAGAGGGGACGCTGTGAAGCACCCCCTCATTTTTTTTAGACTGTTTAGCCCATTGCATCAGTTCATCCACGACATTATCAGATGATTCATAGCCGTGTGCGAGAAACTCTACTTTGGGAAATAAAGCATACCTGTTCACTTTTTCCGTATGTTCTTATTGCGAAATTAATATCATCTTTATAACTCATATCTATTATACTTTTGATTGATAAACATCATAGTTACACTGTTTCTTCCTCAGTAACATTTATAAATGAAATTCTCATGCCACGTGCTCAAACATCGAAGCGTGGTAAGAATCATAGCATCGCACTTGGCTGCATCACCATGATGCTGGTCTAAGATAGTACGCAGAATATGGTCAAGATTATCCACTTCCAACTTATCAGAGAAAGTGTATCCATTAGTCGCCTTGTCACCACTTAGCTTCACAAGCTTCAAAGCTTCAAGCGTCATTTCATTATCTAAAACACCATTTTTTACGTCTTTTTCTATGTTTTTGGTGCTTGAAGATTTGAAGCTTTTGAAGCTTTGACCATTTATCGATTCGTTTGAGAGCTGTTCACGTGCAAGCTCGCTGAGGTTTATTCCAGCGTTGCCAGCCATCCAATATAGAGTTTCAATGTTCACTCCATTACCACTCGAACGAAGACAGTTGTTGTATTTCTTATCACACTCCGTCTGGTTGTATTTCGAACTCATACTGCTGAGTTGATTTAGGGCTTCACAATGATTTTTAGCGAGGTGTTGCATCGGCGGAGGATTTCAATCATTTTGTCTTCATCGAAGGCTATGCAGCCGCCGGTGTATGGCTTGTTGCCCTTGCAATGGATGAAGATGTTGCTGCCGTTGGGGTAGATGCGCTGGTGGTTGTAGTCGGTGACTATGCCGTAGTTGTATTCGGGTGTGATATGGTACATGTCTTCGCCCTTGCAACCGTAGTGATGAACGGATGTCGTGTCGATAATCTGGTTGTAATATTGGCAGTCTTCGTCGCAGGCAAAGGTGGAGGGTGTTACGTTGATGTAGGGGATGGTGGTGCCAGGATTAGGTTTTACTCCAAAAGCTTTGACTATGTGCAGGGTGTCGGTGGGGGTGAGGGCATCCTTCTCGGTTGTTTTGCCCACTCCGTCCTTGCCGATATACACATCGGTGACGAACACTACTTTACCGTTGATGCTTAATCGTGCCTTGGCGCTACTGCCATGAACATCGAATACTTCGAGTAGTTGTTCCCCGTATTGTCTTGGGTGATGTGTATGCCCCAGCATAATAGTCAAGGCAATTACAAAATTTATTAAGTGTAAACCAAGCATATAGATTATTTTTTATATTTTCCATTTTTTTTCAAAAGTAGCTCGTTTTTCGAGTGTTTTAGCGAGGAAGGTTTTATATTCGGTGCAGTCTGGATTGAACGGTTTGTGTGCCAGAGCTTCACGTATGGGTTTCCATTCTGCCATGTATTCTATGGCTTGTTGGCTCATGAATGTGTCACAAAAACGCTCAAAGATGTAGGCTACAGCTTGTGGGGTGGGGTGGAGCATGTCTTCTTTGTAGAAGCGGTAGTCGCGAAGCTCATCGTTCATTATTTCGTATGATGGAAAATAATCGGCTGTGGTTTGCTGAATGGCGAGCAGCAGAGTTGCCTTGCTTAGCTGACTGCCATGATAGCCGTATTTGCGGTATCTAATAGGGCTCACTGTTATAATAATGTGTATGTGTGGGTTGCGTTCTTTGAGCATGGCTATAGCCTTGTTTAGATAGCTGGCACACTCGTCGGTGGTGAGCTCTTTCTCGGTGAATAGGTGTTGCGGGCGTTTCTGGCAGTTATCAACAATTTCGTTTGTTTCGTTGAGTATATACACATGGTTGGTTCCAAGGGTGAATAGGGCAATGTCCGGGATGTAGGCTTTGTCTTCGTGCAACATTCTCTCTATGGTGTGTGCAATGCTTGCTGGGTTGTACATCACTCCATAGGGGTTGGCTATTACCCGAAAATGATTGTCCTCGAAGATTTTTCCGAGATTGTCGGCAAAGCATGAGCCAACAAGGCATATTTTGTTCTGTGGCGTTATCTTCCATTCTGCCGCCTTAATATCTATTTTTGTTCGGAATTCCATCATCTATTATTTTAATCGCAAAAATAAGGATTTTGCCGAACTTTAGCAAATGAAAGTTCAACATTTTATATCTCGAATTAGAATAACTCGTAATTGCAAATAAAATTAGTAATTCAAAAAATTGTGTTCCGCATTTTTTTTATACCTTTAGCTTTGCTGAAGGAGGGCTGCGCTCGGGAATATAAAATTAAAACAAGTTTTATTTTGATATTCCACTTGCTTGCACTACCTTTGCATGAAAATTAATATATCAAAACGATGACATATTCTATTGAAAAAGTAACCACACTGATAGGTGCGCGTCGTTATGGTGACAGAGATACTAATATCGGCTTTCTGCTCACAGACAGTCGCAGTCTCTGCTTTCCAGAAGAAACTCTGTTCTTTGCGTTGAAATCAGCTCGCAATGACGGACATAATTATATATCTGATCTTTATCGTCGCGGTGTACGTAATTTCGTTGTGTCTGCCGTGCCACAGAATTATGCAACGGATTATCCCGAGGCTAATTTCTTGCGCGTGATAAATCCGCTTGAGGCATTGCAGCGTCTTGCTGAGCGCCATCGTGACGAGGTGAACATTCCTATTGTGGGCATCACTGGCTCTAATGGTAAGACAATGGTGAAAGAGTGGCTGTATCAGGTACTTTCGCCCGACTATGTTGTTACACGAAGCCCTCGCAGTTACAACTCGCAGATTGGTGTGCCACAGAGTGTGTGGCTCATTGACAAGAACACCGAGGTTGGCGTGTTTGAGGCTGGTATTAGTGAGCCTGGTGAGATGCTTGCCCTGCGCGACATCATTCAGCCAACTATTGCTGTGCTCACAAATCTTGGTGCTGCTCATCAAGAGAATTTCTATTCGCTTGAGGAGAAATGCCGTGAGAAGCTTGTGCTTTTCCACGATGCTAAGACTGTTGTGTATGATGCCGATGATGAAACAGTAAACGGTGTCGTGGAATCGTTTGACGATTTCAAAGGCGAGAAACTTTATTGGAGTAGAGTTGACGTAAAGGCTCCTATGTATGTTAAGAACGTTGAGAAGGGCGAGAATGCTACTGTTGTTACCTATTGTTTCAAGGGTGGCAGCGAACAGCAATACACTATTCCATTCATTGATGATGCTTCGGTGGTGAACTCAATAATCACCGTTGCCGTGGCATTGCATATTGGTGTGAAAGGAGATGTGCTTGCTGAGCGTATGCAGCATCTGGAGCAGGTTGCTATGCGCCTAGAGGTGAAGCAAGGACAGCACGGATGCACGCTTATCAACGACAGTTATAACTCTGATATTAAGTCGCTGGATATTGCATTAGACTTTATGAGTCGTCGCCCTGATCACAACGGGCGTAAGCACACACTTATACTTAGCGACATCATGCAGAGCGGTGTGGATGCTGCGCAGCTGTATCGTGAGGTGAGCGACCTAGCCTTCAAGCGTGGTGTGCAGAAGTTTATTGGTATAGGCTCGGAGCTCGTAGCTAATGCCAACGAGATTCAGCTCTCGGAGAAATATTTCTTTAAGAACGTTGACGAGTTTGTGAAGAGCAAGGTGTTTGCTTCGCTTCGCGATGAGGTTATATTGCTGAAGGGTGCACGTCAATACGGTTTCGATCAGATTACCGAACTGCTTGTGCAGAAGGTACACGAAACAACATTGGAGGTGAACCTGAATGCCGTGGTGGAGAACCTGAACTACTACCGCTCGTTTATGAAGCCAGAGACCAAGCTGGTGTGCATGATAAAGGCTGATGGATATGGTGCTGGTGCTGTGGAGATTGCCAAGACACTGCAAGACCATCGTGTTGACTATTTGGCTGTGGCTGTGGCTGACGAGGGTGTAACCCTTCGCAAGAACGGTATCACAAGCAACTTAATGATTATGAACCCTGAGATGACAGCTTTCAAGACTATGTTTGACTATGACCTTGAACCCGAGGTGTATAGTTTCCGTCTTCTTGATTCTCTTGTTAAGGCTGCCGAGAAAGAGGGTATAACCGGTTATCCTGTTCACATTAAACTTGATACGGGTATGCACCGCCTTGGTTTCGATCCAGAAAAGGATATTGATGAACTTATAAACCGACTGAAGCATCAGAATGCTATTATTCCTCGTAGTGTGTTCTCGCATTTCGTAGGTAGCGATAGCGATGATTTCGATGAGTTCTCGGCACGTCAGTTTGAACTGTTCGACAAGGGTAGCCGTAAGCTGCAGGCTGAGTTTGACCACAAGATTCTTCGTCACATCGATAACTCGGCTGGTATTGAGCATTTCCCAGAACGACAATTGGATATGTGTAGATTGGGATTGGGACTTTATGGTATTAACTCGCGTAATAACGAGATGATTCACAACGTGTCAACATTGAAGACTACCATTCTGCAACTAAGACATGTGCCTGCTGGCGACAGTGTGGGATACAGTCGTAAGACAATACTTGAGCACGACAGCTTGATTGGCGCTATACCTATTGGATATGCCGATGGTTTAGACCGTCACCTGGGTAATCGTCATGGTTATTGTTTGGTGAATGGCAAAAAAGCTGAATATGTGGGAAATATCTGTATGGATGTGTGCATGATTGATGTTACAGGTATTGATTGTAAGGAAGGCGATAGCGTTGAAATCTTTGGCGACAATCTGCCTGTTACTGTGCTTAGCGACATCATCGACACAATACCTTATGAGGTGCTTACAAGTGTTAGCAACCGTGTGAAGAGAATTTATTTCCAAGATTAAAAAAAACTCACCCCGTCCCTCTCCAAAGGAGAGGGGCTATTTGGTGAAAACAAACTACAAAACATTTCCTTAAGCCTTAAAAACAATGAATTCAATTAAAACTACTAAAATGTCCAACTTTCGTTGGGTAATCTGTGCTTTGTTGTTTCTTGCAACAACAGTAAACTACATGGACCGACAGGTTTTGTCTTTAACATGGAAGGATTTCATCTCGCCAGAGTTTCATTGGACAGATGATGATTATGGTACAATAACAGCCATTTTCTCTATCTTCTATGCCATTGCTAACCTTTTTGCTGGAAAATTCATCGACTGGATGGGCACTAAGAAGGGCTATCTTATAGCTATTTTCGTGTGGTCGCTGGGTGCTGTGCTTCATGCTTTCAGTGGTATTATGGCATGTGGCGTTCTCACGGGCAACTGGCTTGTGGGATTTGATACAGCCAAGGAACTGATTGCTGGCTATATTGAAAACGGAACTGTTTCGCCGGGGGTGGAAAACTGTATTAGTTTGTTTGGTAATGTCGTTCCAACAGCTATGCTGGCTGTTTCAACAATAAGCGTGTATTTCTTTCTGGCTTTCCGTCTTATACTTGCTGTGGGTGAAGCTGGAAACTTCCCTGCAGCCATCAAGGTTACTGCCGAGTTCTTCCCAAAGAAAGACCGTGCTTTCTCAACTTCAATATTCAATAGTGGTGCTTCGGTAGGTGCCCTTGCAGCTCCTGCTACTATTCCTTTGCTGGCTCGTGCCTGTGGTTGGGAATTGGCATTCATCATCATTGGTGTGCTCGGCTTTGTGTGGATGGGCTTATGGATAGCTTTGTATGAGCATCCACATAAGAGCAAGTATGTGAATCGTGCCGAACTGAATTACATCTATCAGGATGAACATGTGGCTTGCGAAGAGAAAGTTGAGGAAGAAGAGAAAACCATTAGTTTCCTGAAATGTTTCACCTTTCGTCAGACATGGTCGTTTATTGTGGGTAAACTTTTCACCGACGGTGTGTGGTGGTTCTTCCTTTTCTGGGCTCCTGCATATTTCTCTGATCAGTATGGCTACACTTCGGATTCTGCAATGGGTGTAATGCTTATCTTCACCCTTTATGCTATTGTTACTGTTCTTAGTATTGGAGGTGGCTATCTGCCAACTTATTTTGTTGACAAGAAGGGCATGAATCCATATATTGGTCGCATGCGTGCCATGTTTATTTTTGCATGCTTCCCTGTGTTAGGCTTGTTGGCTCAGCCTCTTGGGCAGTATAGTGCATGGTGGCCTGCAATAATCATCGGACTTCTTGGCGCGGGACATCAAGCATGGTCGGCAAACCTTTATTCAACCATTGGGGATATGTTCCCTAAATCAACAATAGCTACTATCACTGGTATTGGAACTATGGCTGGTGGTTTGGGCTCGTTTGCAATCAACAAGGGCGCAGGTGCTTTCTTCACATGGGCAGGCTGCCAGGGCAGTACCTTCCATTTCATGGGCTTCGATGGTAAACCTGCTGCATATATGATAGTGTTTAGCATCTGTTCTGTGGCTTATCTTCTGGGATGGTTTATCATGAAGGCTCTTGTACCAAAATACAAACCAGTAATGTGATTGTCAGAATAATCAGAATAATCGGAATAATCAGAATTATCCGAATACTCTGAATCTTCGGAATACTCAGAACACTCCGATATTTTTTTTAGAATACTGGGCATAAAGTTTTCTTTTTTGGAAAACTTTGTGCCCTTTTTCTTTTAGAAAGTTTTCCAAAAAGTTTCATTTTTCAGAATAATACCTTATATTTGCATACAAGAAGAACAATTGTTTTTTAACTTATTAAATTGCAATGGAAACGAAGAGGATATATAGCTTTGAAGAAGCTTTCGAGGCATCGCTTGAATATTTTGATGGCGACCAACTTGCTGCACGTGTATGGGTTAACAAGTATGCTATGAAGGACAGCTTTGGAAATATCTATGAGAAAAGTCCAGAACAGATGCATTGGCGCATTGCTAACGAGATTGCTCGCATAGAGAAGAAATACGCTAATCCTCTTTCGGCACAAGAGATATTTGAACTTCTTGACCATTTCAAGTATATAGTTCCTGCTGGTAGCCCTATGACGGGTATAGGCAATAATTATCAGGTGGCTTCGTTGAGTAACTGCTTTGTTATTGGGCTTGATGGTGATGCCGACTCTTATGGCGGAATCATGAAGATTGACGAGGAACAGGTGCAACTGATGAAAAGACGTGGTGGGGTAGGACACGACCTTAGCCATATTCGTCCTAAAGGAAGTCCTGTTAACAACTCTGCCCTCACTTCAACGGGACTCGTGCCTTTTATGGAGCGTTACAGTAATTCAACCCGTGAGGTGGCACAAGATGGTCGTAGAGGTGCTTTGATGCTTTCGGTGAGCATTAAGCACCCTGATTCTGAAGCATTTATTGATGCTAAGATGGAAGAAGGCAAGGTTACAGGAGCAAATGTGTCTGTGAAGCTTGATGATGAGTTTATGCAGGCTGTTGTGGATAATAAATCATATATTCAGCAGTTTCCGGTAAACTCGGATAAGCCTACTGTAACCAAAGAAATATCAGCACGTATGTTGTGGGATAAAATTGTTCACAACGCATGGAAGAGTGCCGAACCTGGTGTGCTCTTTTGGGACACCATTGTGAAAGAGAGTATTCCTGATTGCTATGCCGATTTAGGCTTCACTACGGTGAGCACAAACCCATGTGGTGAGATTCCACTTTGCCCTTACGACAGTTGTCGTTTGCTTAGCATAAACCTGTTTAGTTATGTTGACAATCCTTTTACAGAGAATGCAACATTTAATTACGACAAGTTTGCAAAGCATGTTCAGATTGCACAGCGCATTATGGATGATATTGTTGATCTTGAGATGGAGAAGATTGAACTTATCATGCAGAAGATTGATGCCGACCCTCAGAGTGACGAGGTTAAGAGCACGGAGCGTCATTTATGGGAAAAAATACAACGCAAGAGCGCAATGGGACGCCGCACTGGTGTTGGAATTACTGCTGAAGGTGACATGATTGCTGCTATGGGATTGCGCTATGGCACTCAAGAGGCTACTGATTTCTCGGTGAATGTTCATAAAACGCTTGCTCTTAATGCTTATCGCTCGTCGGTGACAATGGCTCAGCAGCGTGGCGCATTTGAAATTTTTGATGCTAAGCGTGAGGAGAACAATCCTTTCATACTTCGTATTAAGGAATCCGATGCTCAGCTTTATGCCGACATGTTGAAATATGGTCGTCGTAACATTGCCTGCTTAACTATAGCTCCAACAGGTACAACATCGCTGATGACTCAAACTACATCTGGTATTGAACCTGTATTTATGCCTGTCTATAAGCGTCGTCGCAAGGTTAATCCAAATGATGCTGATGTGCATGTGGATTATGTTGACGAGGTGGGCGACAGCTTTGAGGAATATATTGTTTATCATCGCAAATTTATAGAGTGGATGCGCATTAATGGATATGATGTTGAAAAGCGCTATACTCAGGAAGAGATAGATGAACTTGTGGCTAAATCGCCTTATTACAAAGCTACTGCCAACGATGTTGATTGGTTGATGAAGGTGAGAATGCAGGGCGCAATACAGAAATGGGTTGATCACAGCATATCTGTGACGGTTAATTTGCCTAATGATGTTGACGAAGCGCTTGTAAACAAACTATATATTGAGGCTTGGAAGAGTGGATGCAAAGGGTGTACAATTTATCGTGACGGGTCTCGCTCGGGAGTGATGATTGCAGCTTCGAAGAAAGAAAGGAAGGAAGCTGTGGTACAGAATGTAGCTGCTGAAAAGATTGCCGATGAAGCAGATACAGAATTGAAGGATGGTTCGTGTGTTCCACCTCAGGTAACGGAGCGCCGTCCTCATGAACTTGAGTGTGATGTGGTACGTTTCCAAAATAATAAAGAGAAATGGGTTGCATTTGTAGGACTTCTCAATGGTCATCCTTATGAGATTTTCACTGGTTTGCAGGATGATGAGGAAGGAATTGTGCTTCCAAAGACTGTAACTCATGGCAAAATAATCAAGCAAACTAATGGTGACGGCACGCATAGGTATGACTTCCAGTTTGAGAACAAACGAGGATACAAAACCACCGTTGAAGGACTGTCGGAGAAGTTCAATCCTGAATATTGGAACTATGCCAAGCTCATCTCGGGAGTGCTTCGCTATCGTATGCCAATTGACCATGTGATAAAGCTTGTTGGTTCTCTGCAGTTGAACGACCAGAGTATTAATACCTGGAAGGTGGGCGTGGAGCGTGCATTGAAGAAATATATAACCAATGGTACTACAGCTGTGGGACAGAAATGTCCTGTGTGTGGACAGGAAACTCTTGTATATCAAGAAGGCTGTTTGATCTGTACTAATTGTGGTGCCTCGCGATGTGGATAATATGAAAATAAAAGAATCATTTATATCTCTAAAGTCTCTGCGGTTTCATGCCTTGCATGGCGTGATGCCGCAGGAACGTATTGTAGGTAACGACTATACTGTTGACTGCTGTTGTGTTTACGACATCACAAAGGCTATGGCTTCTGACGATGTTGCTGACACGCTTGATTATTCTAAGGTTTATGCCGTTATAGCTGAGGAAATGGCAATACCAAGCGTTCTTCTTGAACATGTTGCTGGGCGAATTGCCGAGAAACTATTTGAAAAGTTTGATGGCATAGCCGGGGTTAAACTCACTATCACAAAACTAAATCCTCCTTTCGGGGCAGATTGTGATGGAGCAAGCGTTTCTATTGATGCTATGCGGTGATAAATAAAATATATTTAGGCTTTAATTATATTTAAAAAACTTAATTCTCTTTTGCGGTTTTCGTACATAATTATTAATTTTGCAAATCTTAAAGTGGTATATGAGTAGAAAGATTTTGTTCCTTCTGATAACAATATTGTTGTTGACAACTAATGTATTTGCTGCCAACCATAAGTTCACTGTTGTTATTGATGCTGGTCATGGTGGCCATGATACTGGTGCTAAGGGCGCTTTTTCATATGAGAAAGATCTTACATTGCGCTATGCCAAGGCCTTCGGTGAAATTCTTTCACGTAAATGCCCCGATGTGAAGGTGGTATATACACGTTCCACTGATGTGTTTGTTGAACTTAGCCGCAGAGCAGAGATTGCCAACAATAAAAAGGCCGACCTTTTTATTTCTGTTCATATCAATGCTGTAGGTGGTGGACGAAATGTTCACGGCTATCAGACATGGACACTTGGAAACGGACAGAACAGCGGTGACAGAGGCATTCGAATGAATCTTGAAGTGGCAAAGCGTGAAAACTCGGTGATATATCTTGAAAAAGATTATCAGACAACATACAAGGGTTATGACCCTAATTCGGCTGAGAGCAACATTATGTTTGAGTTTGTTGCCGACAAGAATAGAGAACAGTCAACAGAACTGGCTCGTTTTCTTCAGGAAGAAGTGCCTTCGGCTACAGGACGCGTTAATGGTGGTGCTCATCAGAATAATCTTGCTGTGCTTCGCCTCACATCAATGCCTGGATGTTTGATGGAGCTTGGTTTTATTTCAACACCCGATGAGGAAGAGTTTATGAACAGTGAAAAGGCTCTCGACCTTTATACACGTGGTTTCTATAATGCTTTTGTTCGTTACAAGAATAAATATGATGAAGGCATGTCGGTTCCTTATCGCGTTGAGAAAGTTGACAGGGTTGAGATTCCTCAGGTGGTGCAGAATGTTTCAGAACCTCAGGTGCAGAGTGCACCTAAAACAGAACCTGTAAAAAAGGAAGTTAAGAAAACTGAATCAGTTAAGAAATCAGAGCCTGTGAAGAAAGAGAAGAACTCTGAAGTGCAGCCTGCAAAGGCAAAAGTGCAGAAGGTGTCGCCTGATGCACCTGTGTTCAAGATTCAGATCATGGCAGGGCATAGTGATTTGTCGGTTACATCTTCGCATTTCAAGGGCATTGGTGGAATTGAAAAAATTAAGGAAGGCGACTTTTATAGATATTATGTAGGAGCCAGCAACGACTATAATGCCGTTAACAGAAGGCGCAAAGAGCTTAGCGAGATGTTCCCGGGTTGCTATATTGTTGCCTTTAAGCATGGTAAACTGGTAAATGTTAATGAAGCAATAAAAGAATTCTTGAAATCAAGGAATAAAAAATAAAAAACTGGAGTATTAATTAGAGACAAATGAAAAAAGAAGTTACTATAGCTATTACCGCATGTGTTGCAGTTGTCATTCTTTTCTTTGGGTTGAATTTCCTAAAGGGTATGACGATATTCTCTTCTGACAACAGCTACTATGTTCGCTTTCACGATATACAGGGATTGTCAAAAGCCAATCCTATATATGCTGATGGTTACAAGGTGGGTGTTGTTAAGGACATCTATTATGACTATGCCGGAAATGGAGATGTTATTGTGAAGTTTGACGTGGACAACAATCTGCGTATTCCAAAGGGGTCAACTGCCGAGGTGGGCAGTGATCTTATGGGAAATGTAAAGATGAACCTTCTCATGGCTAATAATCCACGTGAGCGTGTGAATCCTGGTGACACTATTCAGGGGGCTACAAATAGCGGACTCATGGGGCGTGTTGCTCAGATATTGCCTACTGTTGAGGCACTTGTGCCCAAGATTGATAGCATATTGACAAGCGTGAATGCTCTTCTTGCTGACCCTGCTCTTGCTGCTACTCTGCATAATGCACAACAGATAACAAGTAATCTTACTACTACATCGCAGCAACTTAATGTACTTATGGCTAATCTTAACAAGAGTGTGCCTGGTATGCTTAATAAGGCTGATGCTACTCTTGCTAATACCCAAAAGCTTACAAACAATCTTGCAGCTGTTGATATTCAAACAACAATGAACGAGGTGAATAGCACTATCAGTAACCTGAAAACATTCACAGACAATCTTAATAACGGCAAGGGGGCGCTTGGATTACTCATGAATGATCCTGGATTGTATAACAATCTGAATTCAACTATGATTAGTGCTGATAGTTTACTAATTGACCTGAAAGCTCATCCTAAGCGCTATGTTCATTTCTCTTTGTTTGGAAAGAAAGATAAGTAAAAGCCTCACCCCGACCCTCAATGGTCTTTACACCCCCTTCGTTTACTTCCCTTTGGTCAGTGGGTCTTCGACAAATCTCCCCCGTTCCCAGGGGACAGAAACCCCAAAGGGGAAGGGAGCACTAACTATTTGAAATACGGATTAATGAAAAAATCAGAGTATTCGGAGAAATCTGAATACTCTGATTTTT
>Ga0310695_10008803_pt1 | contig 15429 bp, 11 predicted proteins | sample RumenRJG_04DNA_FD_203882 | JGI IMG/M metagenome (GOLD analysis project Ga0310695, IMG submission 203882) | Bovine rumen microbial communities from Lethbridge, Alberta, Canada - RJG_04 (v2) (version 2) | ecosystem: Host-associated > Mammals > Digestive system > Stomach > Rumen | place: Canada...
AAGAGCAACCGTATCAAGTGTCTCAGAACCATACTTATCATATAGTTCTGCCCAGTCCAGTCCCTTCATGATTTTCTTAAACTTCTTCATATCAAAGTTCGTGATGGCCCAGTTGAGCACCGTTTGGAAATATGACCACAGATTATTTGCATTGGGGTCGTGCTGATGTTGGGCCATATAACCAACTACAGTTTGGCGATGTCCTTGACGCGTTTCATGGTCAGCCATCCATTCTAAAGCTTTCTTTAGGAAGTCCTGACGATTAGGAATTCCATTCACTAAATCCTTACCCAAACGATAAGCTCCGCAGTTTGACTTCGAGAAATGGCGCTTAGCATCACTTACAAAAGGACCTGCATAGATAGCATTATTAATCTCCTGTTCATTCAGAGGTTTGCCAGCGATATTGATAGTCTTAAACCACTCCAACTTTTCAGACGGTTCACCTTCACAGACGTAAACAGTCAACTTATAGTCAAGAATGCGACGCTGGATATCTGTGGGCTGATTGAAGAAGTTCTTGAAGTCATACGAGAACTTACCATCAACATATTCACAGAGCGACAATGTGCGTTGCTGACCATCCATCACCTCGTAAGGACAATCGGCATCGTCACTCCGCTTAACCCAATACATCACGTTTAGTGGATATCCATGAAGAACAGTTGTTATCACAGCTTGCTGCTCCTTTTCATTATAGATAAACTCACGCTGATAAGGCGGACGGATATCCAACTTACCATCATACCCACGAACACCTTGTTCGTCGTTGTTTACGTAACCTTTGACAATATCGCCAACTGTTACTTCTATCTGTTTGATTGTCATCATATCTTTTGGGGGTGTTTGTTGCGGATAAAAATTCTTGAGAATGCCACTTTAGGTTTACCATGGGAATCGTTATAAACAATGCGAACCATATTTGCAGTATTATGACCGGTTCCTCCTGCTGCACGGTAACGTCGAATCCAATCATCGCCAAGAGGTTTAACACCCAACTCCTTGCATAAATCCGTACTGCTGTTAGAGCCTATAATCTCAAATTGTTCAGGGTTATATTTGTCTAGGAACGTTATGGGTACGCCCATAATACCATCGTAATCGTATGGAATATCTGAAGTCTGCCTAACTTCAATTGCATTATAATTCTCATAATGCGGGTATTCTTCTGGAGAATATCTACAAACCAAGTCCATATGCTCATTCCGTTTGGCTATCTCAAGATTTGTAAACCATGTAACTCCAGATACGCGAATCATATCCTTGATATGGTTTCCTGCTGTGGCAGTATCCTCATAAGGAGAATAGAAATGGGCAGCAGCACCTTTAAATCCATATCCCCACCAAACCTTATTGTCCTTGAACAATGGAAATATCTCCTTGCATCCTATCGACTTTTGACTTCCAACAATCAAGAACTTCTTGTCATATTTTATAAGTTGCGAAAAATACTCTCTAAACAGGGAGAATGGAGGATTTGTTACAACGATATCCGCCTGCTTCAACAGCTCTATGCACTCTGGGTCACGAAAGTCCCCAGTCTTTAATGTACCTATCACATTCTTGTCGTTCTTCAACAGGTATTGAACATCGCTAAGGTCAACAGCTCCGTCACCATTCAAATCCTTTACTTCAGTAATCTCAACCTTATAGGCAATCTTCTTTGGCTCATTGGTAAAATCGCCAAAGTCAATCATCAATTCATTACCTTGAACTGGCGAACCATTATAACAAGTGCAAATCAACTTCTTCAAGCCCAGCTGATTGAATCTCAAGGCAAAATACTTGAAGAAATTGCTCTCATAAGGGTCATCGCAGTTGCACAGCACCACCTTATCACGAAAGTGCTGCCAGTAGTGCTGCAACTCCCGCTCAATGTCTGTCAACTGCGTATAGAATTCATCTTTCTTTGCTGTTTTGGCAGCATTTAGGTTTTTATTAGCCATACGCTATGCATTATGTGTATTGCTTATCTTCGGAGGCAGGTAACATACAACAAAAAGCACAGACGAAATACTCATCTATGCTCTGAGGTTGTAGGATACCTGTCAAACCAGATAAGTCACGCCCATGCTTAACGCACAGACGCTTGCGACTTATTCTTTCGGTTTAACATTTGAAACTTCCTACATTTCAGAGCAATCCGAATAACAGCAAACGCTTGTTTATATTTTCCTCAAAAGTCATACCGGCACCTCCTCTGAGGCTTCGTGCCGATACTTGATTGCAAAGATACGAATAAGCAAGGACAAAACAAAATAAAAAGTAAACTTTTTGAGTAACTCGTCGTTTTTCGACAAGAAAAAAACGATTTAGCCCCACCTCTCACTCCAAACGTTGGAAAAGCCCCGTAGTAAAGGCTTTGAGGGCAGTGAGAGGTGCTTTCAACCTCTCCCTCACCTCTCACTGCCCTCTCACTCAGTAACTTTGAGCTCGTATTTCAGGCACTTTGACCTCGTAACTCAATAAGTTAGTGGTCGTAACTCAATGGTTTCCTGTTGCCAAGTCATAGGTTTGCGATGCCTTAGTCCCTAACTTAGGATGCCTTAACCGATGGTTTCTGATTGGACTTGATATCTCGTGCTAAATAGGCATAAGTACTGGATAATCGTACGTAGGGGACGGACTCGGAGTCCGCTCGGCATGTAATCTGATTCCGCTGACGACGTATTTTTTATTCTCAAACTAGCCAGTAAAAATTTCCTAACTAGCGCGTAAAAAAACTATGGTTAAGGAGTAGAGAAACAACGTGTTGCTAATAGAGAAACGACGAGTTGCTCCTCAAGATGGCCTGAATGACGAGGGTGTAGTGTTGGGGTTACTGTTAGGTGTAGTGTTGGGGTTACTGTTAGCACAACACTAACCCCTCCGTTCTCCTTTTATATAAAGGCCTTTTCTGAGATTGGGTGGGGTGTATGCTGAGATCAACGAGTTACGACCACTAACTCATAGAGTTGCTATGTTAAGATTGTTAAAACGCTTTGACATATAAACTATTCTCTTTATTTTTGCAAAAAGTATAATAACCAGAACTAAAAACATTAAAAAATTACGCTATGAAATCTTTCAGAGGATTTATAGTCTTATTGCTTTCATTTTTCTGCAGCATCATGGCACATGCACAGAAAGAGTATAATGGAGTGATGACAAGGACCAGTCCCCATGGCACTCTAAACAAATCTCTTATGACTGTAAGTATAAAAAAAATAGGGCTCTTTTGGGGCTGTCTTCTAACACTTAGTATGCTGTCATCCTGCATACCAGGATGTGATTGGGGTACTTTAGTTATATTCAAAAATTGCACACAGGACACTTTGTTTATTGGAGCATCTCAATACAACAATATTGATAGTGTGGATTGTCAATTGTTTCCTGATTATAATCAACTAGCAAATAACCTTGATACTACGGGTACATCCTTATGGAAGAATATTGAAAAAAACTATGGAAAGGGCTTTGTCTATATAAAGTTTTGGAAAGATGTCTACATTTATCCAGATTCTACGTGTACGATAAAAGGGAACCGCTTATTTGAAGACAATGATACTTGCTTTTTTTTCTTAGTCAAATGGAAGGATGCGAAACAATATTCATGGGATGAGATTCGTGCGAAGAAACTGTATCGCAGATGGGTGACAGTAAAGAATAAGGATGGTGATTGTGATAGGAATATAAGATACTAATTCAGATTAGAATGAAGAAAGCTATTATTTTATGTCTTGCTCTTTCTTGTGCGATAGCGTTTGATCTGATGACAGGTACCTCTTACCCGTGGCATCCCCGGAGATTTTGAGGTTGTATACATTCATAATTGGTGAAAAAAGTGTACTTTTGCAAAAAAAAGAAAATGATAAATCTTGAAACAGAACCACGTTTTAAAGAAATGATGAAATGTCTAGGTTTTAAAAAAACATCACGCTCTTTTATTAAGAGCAGCAAAGATATAATTCTTGAAATGATGTTTGGATATGCAACAAATGGGGAGAAGCATGTTCGTTATTATAGTGGTTCATATTTTATCCGTTATCCCCAAATAGAAACTTTTGGAAAGAAGTTGGAGATTGATGTTTTTCCTCTTGGCGGTCTAATGGGATATCTAATGCCACCAAAGAGTGGACTTGTAGAATGGAGGTTTACTGAATCTGATACGGAAGACTATTATCTCAATGTGGTTAATGAAATTGAAAATGCAATAAAGGGTTATGTACTTCCTTTTGCAGATAAATTTTCCTGTATTACAGATTTTGTTTATGGTGCTGAAATGGGGGCTTTCCATAATTGCCAGTATGATCACCGGGCTGTAGCAATAGCCTACTATCTTTTAGGCGACTTCCCAAAATGCAAGCTTTATATGGATAAGACTTTAGATTTCTATGCAAGACAATCGAAGAACAATAAAGATGCAGAATTCTTAAAGGCAATAGGCGTTTTTGATGATGATTCAAATTTGACGAATAATAAGAATTATATAAACTATAAAAAATTTTCAGATAGAATGAGAGAATGTATAGATCTTTAAGAAATCAGCGGGACAAGCGTGAAGTGACCCTTTGAAGTTGGACAAAAAGCTTTCTGGGGTTCACTTCTCTTTATTGGAATAGAAAAATTTTATACTTTTGCAAAATGAAAAAGAAAGTGTTTATACTGATATGCCTGTGTTTGCAGTTGTTCCTTCAGGGAATTCCTGCGGAAAACATTGTGGAAGATGACGTGTTTGCCTCAAATACAAAACGTAGAATCAAAACGTTTTATTCTATGTTGATTCAAAATAAAAAAATGGACCTTTTACATTTTAAGCCGTATGAGATTAAATCTATCCTTTCAAAAAAACAAATAATTACTCAGGGGTATGATTTAAAAACGATTTATAAAATTATTGACGAAGCTAAGGCATTTACAGACGGAGAAAGATGGGATACAATCGTTGCTCTATCGTTTCCAAATGGAAACACAGTATATCATCAATTGGGTGAAGGTGTATTATGGAGTTACATTTGGTTACCCGATGGAAAAGAAGTGTTTGATACATCATCAGAGCCTTACCTATTTATGCGTATCGCAATAATTAGCGATTCTGATGGGTATGTGAATGTTCGTGAAAAGCCCGATGCTCATTCCAAGATTGTTAGAAGAATCAAAGAAAACGAGTTGTTCTATTTTACTCCAATATCAAAAGCAGAATGGTATCCTGTTTATCTAAATGAGGCGCTGCCGTGTATTGGATATATCCATAAGTCACGTATTAAAACATATGGCGACTTTCCGGATTGGCTAAAAAAGAAAGTTAAGAAAATGCGTGGAGGATGCTAAATTTGATTAGTGATGACAGTACCAGTCCCCATGGCACTTTTTTGGCTGCAAAGATACAAAATCAAGTCCGTTGACTCAAAAAATCTCTGTAACTAACTATATTTCAATCATTTCAAAGAACGCTTAGCGATTTTTAGTGGACAGCAATATTAAACTATATGAATAAAAAAACAATCATCTTTGTACTTGTAACAATTGAATTATTGATGTCATGTGTCTTGCCTTTAAATCAAGAATGGGTTGGCTTAGATGCAGTAAATACAAGTAAGGACAGCATCTTCATTTATTTGGCAAGAGGTCACCAATGGTCACCAACCGTATACCCCGATACCTGTCTTCCTAAAGATACATATGTTGGAAACATAAATCTTCCACATACGAATGATAGTATTTCTGGGTATTTGGTGCCTGTCGCGCCACATGATACAGCAAATGTGGAACTATCGTTAATATATTGTGCTGATTGGAAAAATGAAGCGTTAGAGAAGTTTTTTGCCGATTACCCCAAAATGACTTCATGGTTTTTTATATCAGTGGATTCTGTTAGAAAATACGGGTATAATCATGTTGCAAGTCATAATATCATATTGGCTCGATATGATTTAACAACTTCTGATATGAAATCATTGAATATGATGATTCCATATCCACCAACCGAATCAATGAAGGGGATGAAAATATGGAAACCTTTACCATAACCGAATAGTAGTATCATCTTGGAGGATCAAAGTTTTGATTCATCGAGCGGATCAATAACCTGTCCCCATGGCACTCTAAATAAGCAAATGAATATCGAGAAATGTTTGGATTATTATAGTGAATCTTTCTATCACGAATTTTGGGGCATTGATTCCCAAATTGTTGATGAGAATGTTTTAAGGCTTCAGGCTTTGGACTTTTTGCGCCATTATGCAATGAGTGATTCTGAGTACAAGGACCATTGTGCTCCTGTGATGCAGACTGTATTCTGTTTTCCTTCTGAAAGGACTTTTAGTATTGAATCTATGACATTGGATGAGATGTTTGAAGATGGATTTGAATATTTCTCATACAATTCTTCACCATTGTTCTGGAAAAAGAGTTATGAACTCATTATGAAAGTCTGCATGGAATATGGAGATAAAAACATTTTTATTGTAGAAGAGAAGAGTTGCGAAAAAGATCCAGAGGTAGCATTTAAAATAAAAATTCCAGTCGGTAAATCATGGGAAGAAATATCAAAGGGTGGCTATATAACTGATGTGCTTTTCAATATGCCAAACCATAATTATTATGTCCTTGGAGATAGCGGGATGTGGGGCAAATGGTGTGACTATGATAACAGATTCTCAGACTACGAAACGTTTTGCTTTAAGCGTATGTCTCCAGTCGTGCTAGAGTATAAAGACTATTTTTCTGAATATATCACAGAGCAACTTGTTCCTGAAAAGAAAAGCAAAGGACTTAGTGGAATATTGAGACAACTCTTTAAAAAGAAGTGATGAAAGAACTCGTTACATTGATAAAACATAAAGAATTTGCGAAGGCAAAACGATTTCTGAAGAAGGCTCTGCAGACAGAGCCGGATAATGTCTATCTGCTCACGCAAATGGCGAACGTACTGTGGAATCTTGAAAAAGATGAGGAAGCCCTGACTTTTGCGATGAAAGCAAAAGAGATGGACTCAGACTATCCGTTAATGCTCTTTACGTTGGGACGAATCCTGTGGTCATTAGAAGATAACTCCGCGTCAATCGAAGTATGGGACAAATTACTCTGTGCAGACATATCATCTGTGGCTGATAAGGGATGGGGCATCAAATGGGCCCAATCTGTGATGAATGACGCCAGATTCTACAAGGCTATGTGTCTCGATTCTCTTGATAGAATGGCAGAGGCAAAGGAAGAGATGGAAAAGCACCTTGCTTGCAGGCGAAAAGGTTTGGAGAGTGATTTCATCCTGAAAGAAGCGAAGGAATTTCTTTTGAGGCTCACCTATTGTACTATACCAGACTCCTCCTCAGAGGATGATGATATTGGTTGGGTATCTCCAAAGCAGTGGAATAGGATAAACAGAATGCTCGCCAAGAAGAAATCTGACGAGCAGGCTTTGGTGTCATACCTGAAAAGGAAAAGTCGCGAGTTTCCACGTGAGTATTACCTTAAGACGCTCCTCACAGAACATCTGGCAGATATGAAGAGATACACCGAATCGTTACGATATGCAGAAGAGGCCTATGAGCAGGAACCCGCAGACATGCTGGTGGTTTACGACTATGCTAATGCCTTGTGTTATAATGGCAAATATGACGATGCAATAAAGATTGTCAGCATTGTTATACAAACAGATGTCAACATTATTGCTTATGGTGACCATGGGGAAGGGCTGCGATGGGCCAAGACATTACAACGAGATGCGAAGAAAGTTTTGGAAGTATGTATGAAAGAGAAAAACAAAAGGGGCCTGTAGAGAGCCCCTTTCGTTTTAATCAGAACTTCCAACGCAGTTGGATGTCCAGGTCGGTGGTGTGTGATTGTGCGATTTCCTGCAGGCTGGTGCCGATGGATGAACGGTCGAAATAATTGGTGTAGCCCAGTCGGGTGGCTAATCGCAGATGGTCGTTGAGGCTGACGTGTGCATAGAGAGACAGTCGCAGACCGTTGCCATAGAAGGACGGGAAGGTGAACTCGTGCTGCAACTGTCGTTCGTAGAGATAGATACGCGAGGCATAACTGTCGGTATCGAAATAGCCCAGCGACAGACAGGCTTGCCAGTTGGCCTGCTGATAGCCTGTCTGCTGACTGATCATCCAACCTTGTGACATCTCTTTATATACCGAATAGACATAGTCGACCTGTGTCTTAGACGTCCAACCGGCTTCTGAGGAATAGGTGATGCTCAGTCGGGTGCGGTGCTCGTTGCAGGGTATCAGACTGTTTTTGTCGCTGCCGTTTTTCTGTTGCAGGCGGGTGCGATGGCGTGCCTGAACGGTCCAGTCCAGCCATTGCCATGTGCCTTGCAACAGCATATCCCACGTATGTGAGTCCTGTGATACCTGATAGCGGGGCCAGGGGGAATAGGCGTAGTCTATATATCCCAGCAGGACCAGATGGGTGAGAGGGGCACATGTGATTCCCAGGTACAGGCCACTCTCGTTTTGCGTGCGTGTGGTGTTGCCAAAACCGTGGGCATACAGACCATTGTACCGATAGCTGTAGAAACGCTGGATGGCTATGAGGCTCAGGTCGCCTGATGACCGGAATGTCAGGGCGTTGACGGTGGCGAGGGCGCCGTCCTTGTTGATGGCTGTCTCGCCATTGATGGAAAAGCGATAGTGCAGGTAACCGTAGTCCACACTGGCATTCAGGAAGTTGTCGCCCTGGGGATAATAGCGGCGATAGGTTTCCGAAGTTTTGGGGCGCAGGGTGCGGTCAATAGTTGAATAGACGGCATTCGCCCCGAAATGCAGTCCGTTTAGCCGATAACTGATGCTGCCGCCGTAGGCCGACAGATGGGTGTTGTACTTCTTTTTCATCTCATCCTTCGAACGGTGATAGCCACTGGTAATCAGCGTTTTTGCTGAGCCGTCGTCATTTAGTGTGGCGTCGATAGGACGAGAGGAAACAAAGGTGGTGAGTGTCAGTGGCTTGCAAAGTCTGACGACGGCTGCTGCCCCTTGGAAATAGTCGGCTTCCGAACGTGAACCATGTGCCCTGAGCGTGTTGGGCTGTCGGCCCATGTTCTGCAGTGTGGTCAGCTTACCCAACTTAAAACTCGTGTTGAGTATCAGTCCCATACCTGCTCCCATCTTGTATTTTCCTACGACAGCATTCTCAAGGATACCCAGTTTCTTCAGCTGAAGGTAATAGGAATAGGTATCATAGCCCATGCTGTTCTGGTTGGCAAGGAAGGGCTCACCGGCATCCTGTGCGCCAATGATGCCAGCCTTGACGTAGGAACTATAGTGAAACTCATAGCGCAAAGAGTGGCGATAGCGGTATCCCAGATAGCCGTTTCGGTCGCCCTTTCGTTCGTAGAAGGGAACATGACCTGTGGCCATCACCGTGTGTTTGCCGTATTTCATGATGTTATGAAAGGAGGGAAAGTGGGGTTGCTCCCTGGATACTTCGCCCACATAGGTGAAAAAAGGCAACAGGGCAATCTGCTGATAGTCGAGTGAGCCAATCATCTTCAACTCGTTCAGCGAGCGCATCGGCCCATACCTGTCCAGATACTCAATGATGTCCATCACCTGTTGGAAAGATAGAAACGGCAGTTGCTCCAGGTCCTCGCGACTTGTATGGTTCAGGTCTATGGGATGGTCGGCCAGTTGCTGCAGATATCCGTGGTAATCTTCCCATGCCTCATCCATGTCTTCCATATCTTCTGGTGTCATCGTCTCCTGCCATACGTCCTCCCATGTTCGCTCTTGTTGGGCAGAGACTGTGATACTCCAAATCATCAAAATAACGAGGCAACATTGTTTCATAGGTGCAAAGGTACATAATAATTCTTAATTTTTGACTTGTTATTCATTTATATATAGTAATTTTGCAGGCATGAAACGCATCACGATACTGTTGACGGGCATCTTGGTGGGGCTGACGGCCTCGGCACAGGATGAGATAGGTGAGCCGACGTTTGTGCCTTCGGTGAAGGTGGGCAAGACGCTGGTGGATGGCGATTCCATACAATATATGGAAATGTCGAATGTCTATGTGTATCCCGAACTGACGTTTAAGAGCAAGCGTCAGCAACAGGCATATCTACGACTGGTGAAGAATGTAAAGAAGGTGCTGCCCTTAGCCAAACAGGCGCGTCAGATTATTATTGAGACGGCTGAGTTTACAGAGACATTGCCACCAGAGGAGCGCAAGGCACACCTGAAACGCGTGGAACAGTCGGTGGTGAAGCAGTATAAGCCCCAGATGAAGAAGCTGACGTTCTCACAGGGTAAGTTGCTGATTAAGCTTGTGGACCGTGAGTGCCACTCTACGGCTTATGAGGCGATGCAGGCTTTTATCGGTCCTGTGCGCTCAGGCATGTGGCAGGCATTTGCCTGGATGTTTGGTGCCTCATTGAAAAAAGGGTATGACGCAGAGGGCACCGACCGCCTGACAGAGCGCGTGGTACTGATGGTTGAGGCCGGTCAACTGTAACTTTTAGGAGTTAAAGGAGTTAAAGGAGTTAAGACGTTAGTCTTTTTCCGTGTAAAGTACTTGTATCAGGGTTTGTCCTACGGCTTTGAGCGTGTTGCGGTCCAGGTGGTCCATATCGTCGATAACGGTATGCCAGGTGGGGCCAAAACTGCTTGCCTCGCAATCGGGATAATAGTTGATGATATCAATGCAGGGAATCTTTGCCACTTCATTCACGGGTACGTGGTCATCGGTAATGCCGCCACCATCCTCCTGTGGGAAATAACTGCTGAAGCCAGCAACAGATGCAGCTTGCCATACACGCTTCACTACATGGTTGGCATAATATTTTGAATAGCCTTCCTGATAGAAACGGGCACCTTGTCCGCCTACCATGTCGAGCAGGATGCCATAGCGAGGCTTGGTGGCTGATGGCTGATAATTCTTAGACCAGTATTGTGCGCCCAGCGCCCAAGAGTCGTTGTCGTCGTGACTGCCCCAGTCCTCAGCGTCAAAGCATACAAAATCGATGCCTATGGGCAACTGGCAGGTGTCAGCCTGCAGCAAACGGGCTATCTCCAGCATTACGCCCACGCCACTGGCGCCATCATTAGCAGCCATCACAGGCTTGGTGTGGTTGGCTTCATCAGGGTCGTTGTCAGCCCAGGGACGACTGTCCCAGTGGGCACAGAGCAGGATACGCTGCTCTTTTTCTGGCTGATAGCGTGCAATGATATTATTGCTCTGAAGGGGAGTGCCGTCGAAACCTTTAAGTGTGGTTCGCTGTTCGGTCACGTCCATGCCGTAACCCTGGAACTTCTCAACAATCCATTGCCCACACTGTTCGTGAGCCTCACTGTTCATGGTGCGAGGACCGAAGTCGCATTGCTGCTGACAGAAGGTATAAGCGGAGTCGGCAGAGAACTGCGGTCCTACGGGCTTTTCTGTTTCTGACATCGTTTTCTTTCCGCCTCCACAGGCAGTCAGCAGCATGGCTACGGCCATAAGTATATATACTTGTTTCATTTTTCCTGTTCAAAAAGTTTCTGCAAAGGTACAACTATTTTTTGATATAGTCGCCTGGTTTGATGCCAAATTGCTTCTGGAAGCACTTGGTGAAGTAGGAGGGATTTGAGAAACCTACCATATAACCCACCTCGCTGACCAGGTATTTACCTTCCTGGAGCAGTTGGGCTGCCCGCTTCAGACGTATGATCTGTATCATCTCGTTGGGCGTGACATCTGCCAGGGTCTTTATCTTGGCGAAGAGACCGCTACGACTGATGCCAAGCTGTTCGGCCAGGAGGTTCACCGACAAGTCGCTATTGGCAATATTCTCCTCGATAATCTGGGTCATCTGCTTCAGGAATTTATCATCGGTGGGGTTGCTGGCAATCTCGGTGATAGGGGCTGTGGGTTCACTGGAGAACTTCTCAATGAGTTTTCTGCGCATGGCAATGATATTGCGGATGCAGGCCTCAAGATACTGCAGTGAGAAAGGTTTCTCGATGTAGGCATCAGCACCGACGTCCATTCCTTCCACCTTCGACTGTTCGTCGGTCTTGGCCGTGAGCATAATGAGGGGGATATGACTGGTAAGCGGATTGCTGCGTACCTGTTTGCAGAAGGTCGCACCATCCATACGGGGCATCATCCAGTCGCTGATAATGAGGTCGTATTCATGTTTGGACAGCAGGTCGAGTGCTTCAATACCATCGTGGGCTGTCGTGACCTGATACTGCTGACTGAAACTGCTGCTGAGGAATTCCAGCATATCCTCGGAATCGTCGACGATGAGGAGACGGGGAAGTTGAGAGCTGGGAGTTGAGGACTGAGAGGTCTGATTAGAATGTCCGTCCTGAGTGTAATCATACCTCTCCGTTCTCCGTTCTCCGTTCTCCGTTTTCAACTCTCCGTTCTCTGTTACCTCCTGACTGACAGGCAGGGTAATGGTGAAGGTGGAGCCTTGTCCTACTTCTGAGTCAACGCTGATAGTACCATGATGCAGATCTACGATATGCTTCACAATGTTGAGACCGATACCTGTGCCTGGCTTGTTGTCCTGGGCCTGGAAGAAAGGTTCGAAGATACGCTGGCGGTCTTCCTCACGTATGCCCACGCCGTCGTCGCTGACGATGAGACGGAAATGTTCCTCGTCGGGCTCAACGACACAGCTTACCGTGACGTTCTTCTTACTGTATTTATTGGCGTTGGTGAGCAGGTTGCTGACCACCTTGGTGATGGCCTCTCCATCAACGATGGCCGTGAAGTGCTCATCAGGATAATTCACCTTGAACTGTCGGCCGTTCTGCAGGAAGGTGGGCTCGAAACGTTCGCAGACGGCATGGAGCAACTCGTTGATATTGCGTGGCTTGAAATCACTTACGATCATGTGCTGCTCAGCCTTGCGGAAGTCAAGTAGCTGGTTGACAAGTTCCAGCAGACGGTGTGCATTACGGTCAATGATACGCAGTTCCTCGTTGTCGGTCTTCATCTTCTCCAACGGTCCGATGATGAGTGATACTGGCGTGCGTATCTCGTGGGCCACCATCGTGAAGAAATTCAGGCGGGCCTCGCGTGCTTCTTTCTCTTTCTGCTCCTGTAGGCGCTGCATCTCGTACTTATGACGCTTCTCGGCTCGCTTCAGCCGGACGTGAACGTAATACCAGATAATGAATCCAATCAACAGAAGATAGAAGAGTTTGGCATACCATGTCCACCAGAAGGGAGGTGGTACAACAATTGTGATGGTTGCCTCTTTATCGCTCCATATACCATCATTATTGGTGGCTTTCACACGGAAGGTATAGGTACCTGCAGGCAGGTTGGCGTAGGTGGCGCGTGTCTGGTTGCCTACGTAGTTCCACTCTTTGTCATATCCTTCGAGCATATAGGCATACTGGTTCTTTTCTGGTGAACAGTAGCTGAGTGCCACGAATGAGAAGATCATCTGGTTGTGTGCCTCCTGAGCCGTGATATAGACAGGAGGTATCGTACGGTTGGCCTTGATTTGATAAGGGAAGAAGGCGTTGAAGCCGTTCACCGCACCAAAGAAGATGCGTCCGTCACTGGTCTTGATGCCGGCATTAGGCTGGAACTGTTCGCAGACCAGTCCGTCGTGGCGTGTGAAACGCTGGCAGTTGAGGTCCGAAACCGCAGATTTGGGGTTTAGGTTCTGAGGCTCGTATTTCACGATGCCGCGCTCAGTAGACAGCCATAATGCGCCTTGGTCTTCAATGATACTCATCACATTACCAGTCTCTACCGATAGCTCTACCCTGTTGAACTGTTTCTTGGCTATATCGTAATAGCAAAGACCTTCCAGCGTTCCTATCCAAAGACGTCCACTGGCATCTATCATCGTGCAGTTTACCTGGTTACTGGGTAGTGAGTACTTGTCGTCCTCATCGTGGAGATACTGCTTAAACTCCTTGCTATCGGGTGAATAGCACCACATGCCCGCTCCCTGGGTAGACAGCCATATACGGTGCTTGTTGTCCTCGTCGATGTCAATGGCAAGGGCATTGGTGGAACCAATATGCTGGAAATTGTCGGCCTCAGGGAGATAGAGGTTGAATCCTTCCATTGTGGCAACCCATGTGCGTCCTTTGCTGTCATGGCAGATGGCGTAGGAACTGGCATCTCTCAGTTGGTTATGGTCATAGTGGCGCAGCTGACCTGTGGTGGTGTTTAAGACATAGACACCTTTGGTGTAAGTGCCAATCCATAAGTCTGAGCCCTTTAGGGCAAGGGCATGGGCATTGACCGTGCTCAGTTCGTCCTGGTGGGGATAGTCGATGAATGCCTGTTGCTTGGGTGAATAGCACATAATACCACCATCGTCACTGGCCACCCACACGTTTCCTTCGTGATCTTCGCAGAAACGGGAGATAACGTTACCTCTCAGTCCGTTGTCCGTAGTAAAACTGTCAAACCGCTTGCCTATGGGTGACACATAATTGACGCCTCCATAGAATGTGCCTATCCAGAGACCTCCTTCGTTGTCGTTGGTGATGGCATATACAAAGCGGTCTCGCTGTGACTGCTGTTGCCACAGGCGGTTCCATTGACGGGTGTTGGGATTGAAGCAGATCAGTCCGTCGTCACAACCAATACAGATGGTATTGTCGGGGCGTTCGAAAAGCGTATGGATATGGGTGGCACTACCTTCGGGAAGCATTTGTTCCAGATGGCCGTCGTTATGCATGAGCATAAGACCATTTTGCCAGGTGCCAAGCCATAGGCGTCCGTCATGGGTCTGCAACATGCATAGGGAATTGTAAGGGACGGGTGAATTGAAGGACATTCGCTCGAATTTCGCATGCAACCGGTTCAGGCGGCTCACACCATAGCTTCCCCAGTTGGTGACAGCCCATATCTGATTGGCATTGTCAGCAAAAACCTGTGACACATACCCATTCGTCTGAAGGAAATCGTAATGACGTACTTCCTTCTTGTCGCTGTTAATGGCGTAGCACCAGATGCCTTGCTGGCTGGTTGACATCCAGAGATTGCCTTCTTTGTCTAATGACAGGGAGGTGACTGCAGAATGAATATTGATAGGCAGACGTTCAAAGCCGTCTGTGTCGTATCTGAGTAGGAAGACGCCACCCTCGGTGCCAACAAGGAGACCCTCGTCAATAGGGAGCAAGGCGGTGATATACTGATTACTCTTGTTTTCAGCTATACGGTAGGGCTGCACTTTGATACCATCGTAACGGCAGAGGCCGTTGTCAGTGCCAAACCACATATATCCATATTTGTCCTGAGTAATATGACGTACGGTATTGGAAGTCAGTCCATCCTCCATGCCGATATGCCGATACTGGAAATCATTCCCGCCCCAACTATTGGTAAGGGAACAAAGAATAAAGACAAGGACAAAGGGTAATTTTCGTAACATTGGTTTCATCGTTTTTAGCATTAGCCGTGCAAAAGTAATACTTTTCCAGTGTCTGTGCAAATAAAAGTGTGTCAAATATTATAGTATTCGCTTTTTTT
>Ga0310695_10008805_pt1 | contig 15428 bp, 15 predicted proteins | sample RumenRJG_04DNA_FD_203882 | JGI IMG/M metagenome (GOLD analysis project Ga0310695, IMG submission 203882) | Bovine rumen microbial communities from Lethbridge, Alberta, Canada - RJG_04 (v2) (version 2) | ecosystem: Host-associated > Mammals > Digestive system > Stomach > Rumen | place: Canada...
TACTTCTCAGATAATCCTCAACTGCTTTAATCTTATCTTCATAGCTGCATTTTTCCTTTTTGGACATGAAAAATCCCTCCAAGTAGATTTAGGTAATTTCCCTGTCTACTTTAGAGGGACCATATCAGAGTGGCGGTTGTTGCTTTTCCTCGTGATTCTCAATGTGAAGGTATAACCTAACACATGAAATCTTATTTCCGGGTATTTTTGTTAATAATCACGAATTTGTTTTTGCCGGGAAAATGATTTTGCAAAACATTCGACTTTTTTAACTCCCCCCTCACCCATATTCCATCAAATCTTCCATTGAACAATAAAGAGCTTTACTCAGGCGCAGGAGTGTTTCTCCCTGCGTCTTATTTATGTCCCGCTGCCGCTGCTCAAAGAGCTGAATCTGCCGGAGCGGCACGCTGGCACGCTCTGAAAGCTCTGCCTGAGAAATCCCGAGATTCTGCCGGAAATACTTCAGCCGGGTCTCCTGCGCCGCCGCCCGGATTCTCTCCCGCATGGCATCCGCAAACTGCCGAATATTCATCTCATGATAGACAGGATACATCCGGAGCAGTTCCGTGACTGGCACTGCGCCGAGGATCTGCCGGAAGGGCTGTCCGGTATACCACTGATACCATGCCAGCGCCCAGCCGCACCAGTACTCCGGAGACTTATCAAGATACATGGCATCCGCCTGCTCCGGGTCGAGCAGGCCGTGTTCGTGCAGAATCCGCCTGACGAGTTCGCAGCCATTTTCCCCGCAGATAATTGCAGGATTGCCATTCTCAAACTGCCTGCAGGCATCCGATGCGAGAAATAACTGCTCCCAGCGGTCCGGTTCCATCTCCAGCGTCACCATGGCAAAATCGAAAGCATCTCCCAGACACTTCTGCGCGTCAGGAAGGTATTCCTTATCGTAAGCGCGGATCTCCATCTTCCATCCTTTCCCTCATGATATCGAGCATGAACAGGTCCTGCGCGCTGTCCGCGCCGCCTCTTTTTTCGCGGAACTCTCTCCTGGCCCGGAGGTCCCGCTCTCTCTTCTTCGCATAGTACACATCTGCAGGCACCGGTTCATATCCTCCAAACCGGATTCTGGCAAATGCTTCCGCACTCTTCAGCACAATCTGCTCTCCCAGATTCCCCAGATGCATCGCTTCCGAAAGCTTTCGCAGAGAAAGGGTCCCTGCGACAAAACCCTGGGCAAAGGCAAAATAGGAATCATCTGCACGATAGCCGATAATAATATCGTATGACGACATATCTACCAGGAAGTGTTCCCGCAGATAGTTTTTGGCTTCTTCGGAGATGGCACTGTTCTCCCAGTAAGTCCGGTTTTCCGCCAGCACCGCCAGCCACGTCAGAATCGTATAGGGAGGGTCATTGAGGCGCAGCACGCGAAGGCCATCCAACTCGACGGAATACCGATTCAGAAACCCGTCTTTCCCGCTGCCGCAGGCCCATTCCCTTGCAAGCTCCGCGTCCTCAGAACAGTAAAATCCGCGGCCGTAATCATTGGTCTTCTTTCCTTTGCCGAATTCCGGGTGCTCAATAATCTGAGAAGAACCATGGTAAATCGTAATCATCGAATGCACCTCCTATGGTTCTATTATATCGCTGCAGCGATAGTCATGCAACAACAAAAGATGCTCTTTTGTCAGCTATTGAAGTATATTGAAGTTCTATTGAAGTTCCATTGAAGTTCTGTTGAAGTAAATTGAAAAGAACGCCGGCGCATTCTCGTGTTTTCAAAACAAACCGTGAACAGGTACGGAAAGGGTGAGCCGGCTGGCGAGCGTGTCTTGAATATTTCACGCGATTCTCAAATACTATTCTTCTGCGCCGCTCCAAAAAAGGAGCGGCGTTTTTCTGGTATCCGCCCGCATATCAGGGCTGACATTTCTTTCCTCTGCCCAACAAATCCAGTTATCCGTCTTAATATATGTTGAAACAGCTTTGTAAAATAATATCTCCCAGTATCAATCATAATTATGCGCATATGCTCTTATTATTTTTGCATCATTGAATATTAATTAATATATTTTTTACGATCATGATTTAATTGATGGTCGAGAATTATAGGTCAGCAGATCAATACCGTTGAGTATCTGAGTAAGGATGGAAATACTTACAAGATTAATCTGGACCTTACTGAAGTAACCAACATTCCGGAAGGCGCAACTCTTGAAGTAAAAGAATATGCAGACGACGAAGCTGAAGAATATGTAGCGAAGGCTCTTAAGGCATTGGATTCTTCGAGTGTTCCTGTTCTGTATTCGAAGGTCTTAGATCTTTCTATTATTTATAACAATGAAAAGATCCAGCCGGATGGTCCTGTTAAGGTTGAAATGACACTGCTCGACAAGGATGAAGACGTTCTTTCCGAAGTAGTACATTTCGGTGAGAAGACGGAAGTACTGGAAGCAGCTACAGATGGCAAGTCTGTGAGCTTTGAGACAGAAGGATTTTCTCCGTTCGCGTTTGTCGGCCAGCAGACAATTTCTCAGCGGGTTATCACGGCGAATGGCGAGTCTTTTACTATTGAAGTGACTTACGGACCGGAAGCAGAGATTCCGGCGGGGGCAAAACTTGAAGCTCGGGAGATCCTGGAAGGGACAGAAGAATATTCGAATTATATGGCTCAGACCAGGAGTACATTTGCCATGGCTCCTTCCAAGGAAAAAAATGAGCTTGATAAAACACCTGAAGTTTCAGAGACACCTGAAATTCTGAAGCTTAGTACCGTTGTAAATTTTGAAACCAAGCGAAATGAAAAAGTCTCTGCGATTAAACAGGATATAGACAAAGAAAACTTAGAAGGGGAAATAAAAGACTCTATTAGTTTTGCACGGTTCTTTGATATTACTATCATTTCTGATAGTAAAGAAATCGAACCAAAAGCTCCTGTTCAAGTAAGCATTAAATATGATGATCCCGTACGGCTTAATGACAATGAGCAGATAAAGGCGATTCATTTTGCAGAGACAGGAACGGAAGTTATTGGTGTTGATACGAATAATGAAAATAGTAATGTAACAGATATTACTTTTGTTCAGGATAGCTTTTCTGTTACTGGTACAATCGTGCAAAAACTTGCTGAGGGATGGCCGGCTGATGGTGAATATGTACTGATCCTCAAACCTGCAGGAAGCGAAAAGTATTATGCAGTTGGAAACTCGGGCGGGATTCTTGAAGTAAAGTATAATGCAGAGCATGATGAAGTTACTTTTGAAAACCTTGTGGATATCGGGCAAGTGGAAGCTTTTAAATGGACGCTTAGTACACATGAAAATTATCCAGACTATAAAGAATTAAAGAACGGAAGCGCATATATAGATCCTTATTATAATGATTACCGACATGCCATTGGTTCTTACGCCGAAGCATACCTTTATAGAAATAATAATGGCAACATTAGAGATTATTACGGTAATTATCTTATTGTTGATGAGGATAATATGCGAATTGACTCCGTTTCTTCAGGAAGTACTTCATCAAGAGCAGTTGCGTTTTTTGCAAGCAATTTCAAGCTCGACGATTCTCAAGGTGAAGAACCTGGTGGTGACCCTGTATTAGGAGTGCCTGATACGAGTAAGGTGCTTAAACCTAATGGAGATGGAACATATACTCTTTCACTTAGCGTAACTGGTAAAGCTGAAGAGCAGACCAGTAACAGTAAGGCAGATGTAATTATTGTCTTTGATCGTTCGGGCAGTATGCGATTCAATAAAGATGACAATGAAGCTCACAGTTGGAATGCAAATCGTAGAGACTATATTGCAATAAACGCCATAAAGGAGTTGGCAGATGATTTACTAGATAACAATACTTCAAGTGATCCTGATAAAGTTCGTTTGGGATTCGTAACATTCGGTAATTCCGCAACAACGGAGGTGGCTATATCACCAAGCAGGACAGGACCATCTGCAAATTACGATCAATTTGCGGAATATGTTGACAGCGCTACTGGACAAAATAATACAGGAACTAACTGGGACGCCGGACTAACTGAAGCACTAAACATGTCGACAAGAGAAGGTGCAGATGTTTATGTTGTGTTTGTATCAGATGGTAATCCGACTTATTGGTTAAGAGATAGTGATGGGGCGATACGAGGAACCGGCTATGAGACGACAGATAATATCGCAAATTCATATGCTCAAGCAAAAGTTGTGGCACGAAATATCGTAAAGAAGGGTACTGAGATTTATTCAGTTGGTGTTTTCGGCGATGCAAGTCGAATGGAGAATCTGATCAGGTACGCATATACAGAAAGTGATAATGGAGAGCTAAAAGAAGGCCATTATCAGACAGCGGGTGATGCAGCATCTCTAAAAGCTGCGTTCGACGATATTATTCAAAATATCACAAAGAATTTCGAATATGCGGATGTCTCCTTTGTTGATGAAATAACCGATTACACAGCAACGGTAATGGTAGATGGAACAGCAGAAAACATTACTGTGACGGTGAAGGATGAAAATGGAAATGTTACTCACTCAGAAGACACGTATGTAACGCCGGTGTTTGAAGATGGCACTGCTACGTTAAAGTTTACAAATGGATATTATCTTAAGAAGGGTTACACCTATACAGCAAGCTTTACTGTATGGCCTACTCAGACAGCATACGATAGGATTGCAGCTTTAAATAATGGAGCTATATACACCGCTGAAGATGCAAAAAACGGAATTACATACAGCAATGGTCAGTATACACTGAACACCAATAGCAATGCACAGGTAAATTACAGCACTGTTACTCGTGAGACAGGTAAAGATCCTGTTATTACACCGCAGGAACCTATAAAAAATATTCCTTGTCTCGATGAGGAGAATAACCCCGCATCTATCCCACTTGGAACAACAGGCATGTATTTCCAGAAAGTTTGGTATGTAGGATTGCAGGAGTCTCAGTTCACACGTATGCAGAGCTGGACATATGACAAAGGTGAAGAACCGCTTCTCCATGTGGGTTATAGGGATAGCTCAAGTGCTACACCTGATGTGGATCTGGACAAAACGTTTGAAGTAATGCCTATTCACAATAATGTGACGAAAATCAGTGGTGAAGGCGAACCTGCTGTATACGAAACATTAAGAGAAAAATGGGCAATTGCTCCTGGTATCATGGTCACTGCTTTACCAGAAGGCGCAGTAGCAAAAGCTACCTGGTCCTATAACGGAACTACCTATTATGCCTTGGAAACAGGTCATGATTATACCATAACTGAAGATTACATTAGTGGTAACTTCGAACCGGTAAATGAAACATACCATCCAATGTTTTTCGGAAAGAAGTTAATGAACGTAAAACTGGATGGGAACAACATTGTTTCAATGGAGGAAATGGATCCTGAACTGCTTACAGTTAAGAACTGGTTGCGAGGTGGTATTAACGTGACCAAGACGGTAAAAGATCCTGAGGGAAAAGTTGTCACAACGGATGATTCTGAGTTCAAAGTTACGATTACAGTAAATGCACCTACAACGGATGCTGCAAATTATCCTACCTGGTATAAGGATACAGATACTACTACTAAACAACGGATCAAAGTGGTTTGGTACGACACATATGCTAATGCAGATGATTTAGCACATGGAAGAATTATGTATGGTGTCAATGGTAAACCAGCCGAAGGAGAGTCAACTGGAGAAGATAATTACGCAAACAACCTGAATTACATGGAGTTTGTAAATGGTGTGGCAACCAAGACACTCACTCTAAAAGCAGGGCAGACGATTCGAGTAACGAACTTGCTTAGAAACTCTACATACTCTGTGGAAGAGGTGAAACCAAACGGATATGATGTGGCCTACATTGATGAAACCGGAACAATTGCATCAAATGAAGAACACAATGTTTCGGTCATTAACACTCAGAACACAACAGAAATCACGGTTCTGAAAGCTGATGCAAAGACAAAGAATCCGATAGTTGATGCAAATGCAGAGTTTGAACTCTATTTAGGAACAACTCGGCTTTATATTAACAAAACGGATGGAAAAACTATTACTGCTGAAGCTTATAGCAATCTTGAAGAAGCGGAGAAGGCTAATTATACGGATAAGGTTAAGATTGTCAACGGAAGTATAGGTGCCACTCTCGCGTTGACTCCAGGTATATATAAGCTTGTTGAAACAGTCGCACCTGCTGGATATATTATTACCGCTTCGGCAGTTTACTTCAAGGTTTCGAATGATGTTCAGCTATGCAATGAAAGCGGGACTGTGATTAATAGCTCTGATGATGCTTCTGTAAATCAGAAGACACTGACTATTTATAATACCCCCGGCAAGGAACTCCCGAACACCGGAGGTCACGGAACCTTACCTTACACATTAGGCGGATTTATCCTTATGATTTCCGCTTTGATGTACGGCTTCATGATGAGGCGTAGAGAAAGGAGGTTAATGTAAGCCTCTGATCTCGACGAATAACTTACGCCGAATCAAGGAACCGTAATAATGCAACTGAAGATGCAGCCGGTCTGATGGAGATAACGTCGAGATTGTCGGAGGGACACCTGTAAGGCCGGCTGCCATGAAAAAACTTGGAAAGACACATAAGAAAGGAAGACTTGATCATGAAGAAAATGAAAAAGCTCTTTGCAATGCTGATTGCCATGGTTATGGTACTGGGTATGAGCATGAACGCATTTGCCGACAGCGAATACACTATAACCGTGAATGGTGCGATTAAGGAAGCAAAATATGAGGCTTATAAAGTATTTGATGTAACATATGATGCTACAGATAATAACAAGGTTAACTATACTATTATTTCCGGACATGATGTATCGGAAATAGAAGGATTTTCCACCGTGTTTAAGACAGTTGGAGATGGAACAAAATATGTCGAGAGAGCTAGCGCAGGCATAACAGATACTCAGATTATAGACTGGCTTAAAGACCACGAAACACAGATTAAAACTAAATGTGAAAAAGCAGCTGAAGTTACAAATACTACGGGTTCTGATTCTGTAACACTTGATGTAGGATCTGCGGGTTACTATTTTATTGCGTCTACACTTGGAGATAAGTCCGCTGTAACCATTGATACAGCTCATCCTACAGCGACTGTAAATAGTAAGATTACAGATGGCCCTTCCGTAGATGAAAATGCTAAGAAAATCGTTATTAACAACCAGGAAGTAGATGTTGCAGACCTTGAGCCTGGCACAGTTGTAGACTTCAAAGTTGAATTTAATGCTACAAACTATGCTGTTAAAGATGAAAAGCAGACAGTAATCCTGAATTATGTTGTAGAGGATGCTCCTAACGGATTTGCAATTCAGGAGAATACAGTTGCAGTTGCACTTGATGGAAATCAGACTGCTCCCAGTATTACGAAGAAGGTTGGAGATGATGGAAAACTGACAGTTACTATTCCGTGGGGAACAAAAACGGGAGAAGGCGAAGCAGCTGTTATTACTCCTGCTACATATAATAACCCGACGAAAGTAACAATTACTTATAGGGCAACTCTGACCGCAGTAACTAAAGCTACCAATAAGGCTACTATCAAATATAACGACGATCAGAATGTCGGCGACGATGAAACTGAGATTTACAACCACATTGTGAATGTAAACAAGTATGATGCGGATGACAAAAAAATAACAGATGGTGAAGACGGAAAGAAAGATTATTCTCAGGCAGCAGGTCTTCCGGGAGCACAGTTTGCTGTAAAGAATAATGACGGTAAATATTATAAACTGACCGAGACAACTACTGGAGAAGGTGATACTGCCAAGACAACTTATGTAGTAACTTGGGTTAACAATCTTGAAGATGCAACAACTTACTGGACAAGTGAAGAGGGAACGGCTGATGGTACTACTTATCAGGCAGTTGCATTTAAAGGTCTTGAGGCGGGAAATTATACGTTAGTTGAGGTTACCGCGCCTAAGGGATATAGTCTTGCAGCAGATACTAATTTTACTCTCACAGCTCCGACCGAGAAAGTTGATGATGAAACTATCTTAAGTCTTGCTATGAACGTTGAAGATAAAGCAGGCACAACTCTTCCCTCCACCGGTGGCATGGGTACCACGATCTTCTACGCACTTGGTGCAGTTCTTGTAATCGGTGCAGGTGTAGTTCTTGCAACTCGTCGCCGCAATGCACAGTAACCAGGAATCGAACCGAGATTACAGACATTGCCTAGATTATTGAGACGCATATAGTCTCCTCTCTACATCCCTACGGGCTCCGGCACTTCCCCCGGAGCCCCGGGGATACCAAAAGAGCTCATCCATTTCCCGGAAAGCCTCTGAGATGGGACTTTCCGGGAAGCGGATGAACCAACACACAGGTAACACATATGCTGAAATGGATAAAAAGAAACGGCATCACGCTTCTGCTGGTTGCGGTGATGCTGGCCGGGGCGGGACTCATCTCCTACCCGACGTTCTCTGACTGGTGGAACTCCTTCCACCAATCGAGGGCGGTAGCTTCCTATATCGATTCCGTAAGCCAGATAGACCCGGAAGAATACAACCGGATCCTGGAATCGGCGGAAGCTTACAACCAAAGGCTGGCAGAGAATGGTGTCAAGTTCGTCTGGACCGATGAAGAGCGGGCAGAGTATGAAAAGCAGCTCTCCATCGACGGCAGCGACATTATGGGGTACATCACCATCGACAAGCTCGGTGTCCGCCTACCGATACACCACGGAACTGCTGAATCGGTACTGCAGGTAGCCATCGGGCATCTGGAATGGTCTTCCCTTCCGGTAGGCGGTGAGAGCAGCCACTGCATCGTCTCCGGACATCGGGGACTACCGTCGGCGAGATTATTTACCGACCTCGACAAGATGGAAGTGGGTGACATCTTCACACTGTCGGTACTGGACCGGGTATTCACCTACCAGGTGGACCAGATATCAACGGTACTGCCCTATGAACTGGAAAACCTGCAGATAGAACCGGGAAAAGATTACTGCACCCTGGTCACCTGCACGCCCTACGGTATCAACACCCACCGGCTTCTGGTCCGGGGAGTACGAATCCCGAACCTGCCGGAGAAAGAAGCAGAAACCACAGCGGTAAGCGAAGCAGAGCCGGAGGAAGCGCCGGGCTGGCAGCTGCCGGTGCCGGTATTCGTAGCCGCACCGCTGGCAACCCTGGGACTGTTAATGATCATCCTGATGATTCGTTTCATCAGAGGTTTCATAGCCGGAAAACGCAATAAGAACAATAACTAGGAGGAACAGATGATGAGGAATTCGAAACGGACGTTAGGGAGACGCTGGGGGAAGCTTCTCACAACAGCACTTCTCAGTGCCGCGATGTTTCTGACCGCCGCGACGCCTGCCTTTGCGGTGCAGCACATCGATGAGGATAAGAATGACTGTACCATTACACTCGATCTCAAATACAGAGATGCATCGAACGTGCAGCAGCAGATGCCAGATAATGAGGAAATCCAACTGTATCAGGTTGCGAAAGTGGAGGTTAATAACGGATATCGCTTTGTGCTTACAGATACATTTGCCAATGTGGTAGATGCACAGGGAATTCCTGCGATGGATTCGGCAACCCTGAATCAGAGCAATCGGGAACTGGCAGGAAAGCTGTCGGCGGCAGTGGATGCAGCTCGAATTGACCACGTGGGGGCTAAGACAGCGAATGGCAGCGCAAAGTTCAGCGGCCTTCATCCGGGACTTTATATGCTGCGTCACGAGGCAAAGTCAGTGAATGATGCCACATTCAATACTTTCCTGATCTCCATCCCGGACGCGGACGGATCCTATGACGTAAGTGCTGATCCGAAGGTCAGTGTTCTTCGTCCTATGCAGCCTTGTCTCATCGACCCGCCTGTGGTGAAGAAGGTTTTGAGTCCGTATGATAGCGAGGTTACGGATACCACCGGAACCTTTACATTCCGCATGGAGCCGACAGGGGCAAATGCTTCCACAGCGCCGATGCCGGATGGCCCAGGAATTGCGAAAGAACTGACATTGATAGGTTCTACAACCTATGCGGGAACTGGTATCTTCGGGCCCTACTACAAAGACAGTGTCGGAACACTCTCTGAGTTCGGCGAGATAACATATGACCAGGAAGGTGAATGGACATATAGAATCAGCGAGGTCAGCGCGGGAGACGGCTACGAAGAAAACCATGAATTCTATACCGTGACAGTTAAAGTGACCGGGGATTTTGCAGCCCGTAAGTACAACGCGGATATCACGGTTGTGAATAAGGATAATGAAGAGATTAAGGAGGCTGAATTTGCCTTCACCAACAAGCTGTTACCACCTGATCCGCCGCGCGGCGGCGGTGGTGGTAACCCGTCCGGAGGCGGTGGTCGGAGACCGAGAGTAACTCCGCCGGTTCCCACCACACCGGGTGAAGTCCTCGGTGCAACCCGTGATGTCGGCCGCGGTGTGCTTGGTGCAGTCAGAGAGCCGCAGGTTCTCGGAGCAGTCCGCACCGGAGATACCAGCGCGATGGTAACCTGGGCAGTCATCCTGATGCTCGCAGCAAGCGGCATTGCTGGCTGGTTCAATGTATATCGCAGAAAAAAGAGCATCCAGTCACTGTAATCATACTTGCATGGCTGACTTGAAATGCAGGCCCCCGTTGGATTACTACGGGGGCCTGTGATGGTTCATAGGGAGATATACGAATGATACCGAAAAAAGTACCACTGGTCTCGATGGACCTTTACCTCCGACGGAAGTATGGTGTTATCTCCGGTGTAATTCATGATATGAGGGCAGGAAGATGGGCCTGTATTTCAGGTTTGGACCAGCTGCTTCTGTATCTGGATGATGTTCTCGACATCACGGCAGATGACCGAGATAGTGAACAGCGAAGACCGGAATTAGGTGAGATGTCGGAGTCATTTGCCAGGATACCGTCGAATGATGTGAAAAAGCTGGAGCTTCAGATTACCGGCGTAAAATATAAGACCCTTCAGGGACAGATTTATCTGGCCGAGGAAGAGGCAGCAGAACTCAGACCCTTCGCCAGCGGTCTGGAATTGTTAAAGAGGATACATCAGCTTGTCTGATATGGTTTTCAGGAGAATGCGGATGAAATGGAACAGAATAAAAGAGCATGGGAAAACCATTGGTGCAGCCGTGCTGGTGCTTATCCTTATCTGGATAGCTGCGGGGTTTGGCATTTTCGAAAAACCGGCAGATAATGCTGCCCTTGCAAATGTTCTCTCGGGCGAGGCTCTTCCGCTGCTGATAGTTATAGCAGCTGCGGCAGCACTTGTAATAGATGGAATGAAGAAATAAGGCATGAACAATCCCTCTGGAAGCTGCACGATTATGCGGTATTTCCCGGAGGGATTGCTTCGTTTACATATATGTTATCTTATGCTTTTTCTTATTCTGCCCTGTCTGCTACAGTATGGAGAATCCGGTCTTGAGCACATTTATCCAGTCCCTTTTCCCGTAGAGAAACCGTATGATATATACAGCCTGATTCTCCGCATCGATCGTGTAAAACAGAAGGTAGTTCTTTACAGTAACAAATCGTATCCCCTGCTCTGCGAGAAAAGGATCTTCTGTGCATGCATGAGATTCCGGAAACTCTGCAAGATTCAGCAGTTCTTTTTCCAGCTGCTCCAGCAGGTGCTCTGATGCATCCGGATTGAATAGCACATGATCAATATAGTCAACGGTTTCTTCCAGGTCTGCTGCCGCCGTCCGGGTGAAATGAATCCTGAAACTCATCGCTGTCTCCTCTTGCGGATTTCGGACATGACATCTTCTGCCGGCACGGTTCTGCCCTCCCGGACATCTTCCAGTCCTGCCTGCAGCTTATTGTACAATTCAAGTCTTCCGATCATTTGTTCATAGACCTCGATACTCATTACGGCAAGGTCTCCCTTCCCATTCTTTGTAATAAAAACCGGTTCTGCATATGTATGGCAAAATTCCGAGATATCATTATAGTGATTTCTCAGATCTGCGCTGGATTTAATGGTCGGCATCGTTTTCACCCCCTTTTTTGGTGTATAACAAAATTATGCCTGAATTTCTGTACATAAGCAATGCTGATAATTTTTTGAAATGTTCCCGGAGGGATTCTTTCATTTGTCTTATGTCTCGAATCTCATCTTTCATAATGGATCCATAGACTGACTATCTTGATTGTTTTTTCATCTTCTAATACCTGATACACCAGACGGTGCTGTACATTAATTCTTCGTGAGTATAATCCTTGCAGTTCCCCAACCAGTTTTTTGTAGCTTGGTGGTGTCTGAAATGGATTTTCCCGGATAACATCAATTAACGCTTTGGCTTTCGTGTCGAGATGAGCAGATTTGAGTTTTGGAATATCTTTGACTGCGGTTTTGGTGTAGACAATCTTATACATTTACCAGTCCACCTCTTCCTCAGGTATGGTGTCTTCAAGAGGCGTATTGAGGCCGTCAGTCAGCTTTTCTTTCATATCAGGAAGGGACGTCAGATAAAGGGTCTCTATCAGGCCCAGGTATTCTTCCTCGCTGATCATTACTGCATTTCCGTCTTTGGTAGTGATGCTGACAGGTTCATTAAATCGAACCGTATTCTCTACCATAGAATAAATATTCTTCCTGAAGTTTGTAATGGTAGTTGTCGTCATAGCAATTACCTCCTTTTTCATACGTACATTATAACGTACGTAATCGACAAAAGCAAGATGTGCTTTTGCTTTCTCGCAGTAACTCCTGGTTGGGTCGATGATTATTCTTTGAATGCATGAAGATCGAGCGGACCGGATACATTACCCGCTATGATATTCTTAACAGACGCATCCATTATAGCAAGTGTATATACTGAAATCTGAAAAGACACTGTCACCTCACCTGCTTCTGAATTGTGTTTTCCTTGGCAGTTGTCATTGTGTCATCACCTCCTGGGATACACGAATAGGGCAAACCTCTTCAATACAATAATGCTGATGTCTAAGAACATAGTCAGTAATAAAAGTATTACAATATTGTACGTAGATATAAGCATATCACAAATCAGACAAAAGATTCTCATATATCATGTATATTAATGCGTCTTTTGGCTTACTTAAGCCAAAGTCCTGCATATCTATTCGCTATTGTTCAATCGTCAATTCTGACATATCTTGAAACAATTCCTTTCAAGAAAATCACCAAGAATTTCTATCATTTATGTGTATTATGTTAATCTTTTTCTAAAGATCACCTATTAAAATATTGTAATTTATTTACGATCTGATTTTCATTGAGTGCCGACAATTGTCGAAACAGAAACTTTAACACGCCGTGTCATTACTGCCAGCGGCGAATCCTATGATATCAGCGTAACCTACGGCCCCGAAGCAAACATCCCCCGCGGCGCAGTCCTGGAAGCGGAAGAAATTCTGGAAGGTACTGCCGCCTATGAGAATTATATAGAGAAATCCCTAGATGCCCTGATTTCTGATGAAGTTACTGCAGAAATCACTTATGCCCGATTTTTTGACATCCGTATTCTGTACAACGGTGTAAAGATTGAGCCTTCTGCCCCCGTGGAGGTCACCATCGAACATGCCGATGCCATCAGAATCCGTGACGAAGAAACCCTGAACATGGTTCACTTTGCAGACAAGGGGATCGAGGTCATCGAAGATGTTGAACTCAGTAATGACGGGAAAACTACGGTTCATGAGCAGGATAGTTTTTCTGTAACCGGTGAGGTTGCCGGAACGTTCAGCGGTACCAACTGGCCGGATACCCCTGCCGGTGATTATGTTCTGGTTGTTCACAGCGGAAACGCCGGTCCCTATTATGCGGTAAACAGTTCCGGCGGACTTGTTGAAGTGGAATATGACGCGGAGCAGAATACCGTCAGAATTCCCGACAGCGCAGCTGCAACGACGGACGATTTGGATGATTACTGGTGGACCTACTATGTCAATGTTACCATAACCCTTCGTCCGGTGGATGGCGCACCGATGCCGGCAGGATACTCACAGGAAACGAAACTGACTTTTACTGCCGCAGGAAAACAGTCATTCCCGGCCATAAACTTCGATGAACCCGGCGATTACCGTTATACCCTGGAGCAGGAGATTTCAGATAAGACGGTGTGCTGGATCGACGAGACGAAGTATGAGATTCTGGTGAAGGTTTTCGTCGACGAAAAGACCGGTGAGCTGAAGGATCCGGTGTTTACTGACGCCACCGGTGAGAAGAAAGCGGAGGAATTCAGGTTCGTCAATTCTGTCTATGAGCCCTGCATCATGGATCCGCCCATCCTGAAAAGGGTTGTCGATGAGAATGGCAATGAGATCGCAGACACCACGGGAACCTATACCTTCCGCCTTGAGGCCATCGGCGCAAATGCATCCACGGCACCGATGCCCGATGGTGCCGTCGGCGGGTCCAAAGACCTGACTCTGACCGGTTCCACAAAGTACGTTCGCGAGGGCGACTTCGGCCCGCTTTACGAGGACAGCAAGGGTATTCTCGCCGAGTTCGGCGTGATGCAGCGGAAGACGCCGGACACGGCGTTTTGGGCGCTGTGAGAAATCCGCAGGTACTCGGTGCGGTCCGCACCGGTGATTCCAGCGTAATGGTTATCTGGGCTGTGATGCTGATGCTTGCTGTCAGCGGCATCGCCGGCTGGTGCAATGTATATCTGCGAAGAAAAAGAGCCTGAGATGTGACCTTTTCCCTCTTATTCCGGTCTTTATATGTGAAAGCATGAGTTAAAAACCGGAAAGAGGGGGCCGCAATGAAAAGTCATCACAACAACAGAATCCGCATTACCGTCGCTGCCCTGATTGCAGCCACAGGGCTCGCTGTCGCAGCTCCGATGTTCGGCGCCCTGACCGAGACCGCGGCCGATATGAACCGGGCCAAAGCGCCCCGGCAGGAAGTCCAGGTACGCTACCTCAAGGCAGAGGAGCTTCAGCCACAAAAGCTGGTGCGGCAGATTTCTTCAGGAAACAACATTCAGACCTTCCTGGCAGAGACGGCACATTGAAACAATACAAAATCCAAACAAACGACCTCCCGGATGGGGAGGTCGTTTCACGCTGCAGAACCGGATGAGCGGTACAGACTGCCCGTCCGGTTCTGCTTGTTTTTTCAGTTGTTCTGGGTTCACAGTATCGATTGTGGAAACTATACAGAAATTGCGGTCTTAAAAGTTGCTGAACAATCATTGTTTTGTAGATTATCACGAATATACGGATATAATAATACAATTGATTGATCCGGTCTGGAATAACTGATAGACTTAAAAGTGCTCGCAAGAGCACAGGAGCACTGCAAAAAGCGCAGGCGGTTGACCATCATTCTCCGAAAGGAGGTGATGTCTATGCCGATTACTCTTACCTTTCATGCGTGACTTGTCAAAGTAAAGTCCGTATGCAAGATTAAATTCCACACCCCATTAAAAAGTCGAGAAAGTTTAAAATTCATTCGGGATTCAGGGGCTGTATCATGGTAAAATCTACTTGAATTTATGAG